>Ga0070729_10004437_pt1 | contig 15289 bp, 9 predicted proteins | sample tdDd472_FD_66725 | JGI IMG/M metagenome (GOLD analysis project Ga0070729, IMG submission 66725) | Marine sediment microbial communities from the Atlantic coast under amendment with organic carbon and nitrate - tdDd47.2 | ecosystem: Environmental > Aquatic > Marine > Coastal > Sediment | place...
ACGTGGTCTCTGCGCCATCTGTCGACGCCCGCGCTGACGATGTGCTCAGATTCCTAGATAGCCTTCGGGGGGGGGCATGAGGCCTCTTCGGCTGATGGAACCGTTTCCGATGGTCTCCACCGCTCGCGTCGTGTTGCTCCTCGACGCCGATCGTACTCTGACACCGACCGACACAGGTCGCGCAGTCGGTGGCCGACTCGGTCTCAACGACCGGATTCGCGCCGTGTTCGAGCGGCTGGACTACACTGATGAGGCATTTGCCAGAGTCGTCGACATCTGGTCAGCGGTGCCGGTCGAGTCGTTTCGCGCTGCCTGTGACGAAGTCGCCCGAGAGGTGCAGTTGCACGCGGCCTGGAACGATGTCCTTCATCACCTGCCATCCGAGGTGACTCCGTTGGTCATCACGTCGGGGATCGGTCATGTCTGGCGAGCCATACTCGACCGCAACGGACTGGCACACGTCCACCTGTTCGGGGGCTGCCACACCGACCTCGATCACGTCTATGTGACGCCGCTCTGCAAGTCCGACTTCGTTGAACGACTCCGTGCAGCTGGGGCCTACGTGTTCGTGGCTGGCGATTCGCCAATCGATCTCGCGATGCTCGAGGCCGCTGATGTGCGCCTTTTCGTCGCTGACGCGAAGGGTAGCAGACGCCTGCGCGAACGCCTCGAGGGCTGGAGCGGCACCCGTCACTTCGTCACCGACCACCGGCGCTTCGCGGGCCTCGCGCCGATGACCCCCAAACAACTGCTGCGCGAACTCCGCGCGGCTGCAGGAGTTCACCGATGAATGCTGACTACAGCAGCGATCCCGTCGTCCAACTCGCGGTGAACCACACCCGGCTCGCCCACGTGCGAGGTGCCGAACTCGCCGAGGCGCACCGTCGCGTTGGCATCCTTCTCGCGAGGTCGGTTGGTGCCGGGATCGAACTCGATGAGGTGAGCATCGACCACGTTGCCGGGCTATCTTCTGGTGTCGCTCTGCGAGCGGCACGCGCTCCGGTTGTCCTTGCGATGATGCGATCCGGGCTCTTCCTCGCGGAAGGTATCTGGTCGTGCATCCCCGGCGCCGCGCTCGTGCCGTGGAACGCCGACCACGACGAGCTGGCCGATGTGCCGCTCAAGGACCGCCCCGTCATTCTGGTCGACGCGGTACTCAACACGGGCTCGAGCCTCTTGCGCGCACTCGAACTAGTGCGGTCGCGGAATCCACGAAGCATTTCAGCAGTCAGCCTGACTGCGTACGAGGGCGGCCTGAACCGAACCATGGAGCTTGCGCCGGATGTCACTTTCGTGACTGCACGCGTTTCGCAGCGGTCGTACGTAGGAACCGGGAAGACCGATACTGGCAGCCGACTCTTCGGAACGACGGATTGGTCGGCCGAGTCGTGAGTTCAGTGCGCGTCAACGGGACTTTCGAGGACCGCAGCCAGTCCGTGTGTTCGTCATCGAGAGTGCCGAGTTCAGGGCGTAGCGTGCAGCATTTGTCGTGACGGGACTGCCAGCCGACGCCGAAGTGCTTCACGTAGTCAGCGGCTGACGACATGTATCGTCCCGATCCGCCATTCGAGTAGGTGGTGAACTGGGTGCAGGACGACCGCCGGTCGACCCATCAAGCGAGCAACCGGGTGCGGACACGACACTCACGCTATGGCGTCCACAGGCGAATCCACCGGCGCGCGCAGTCCCACAGCGATCTCCGAAAGCTGCTCCGCGATCTCGTGCCAGTGCGTGCCGAGGTCCACGGTCCGAACGACGAAGCGGTGGCCGTGGAGGTGCAGGTCGGCGGTGAAGGGTTCGTCGATGGCGGCGTGGAGGAGGAGGCCTCCGTGCAGGGTGGCTCCGGCGGCTCTTGCGTTTTCGAGGTACGCGTAGAGTTGGTTCACGTAGCTGCCGTGGAGGCGGCGGGCGCCGAAGCGGCCGGCGAGGGGGCTCCGGGTGCACTTGCACTCGACGATCCAGCGGCCGTGGGCGTCGTAGAGGTCGATGTCGGTTTCCTGCGAGGGCAGCAGGCGGACGTCGGGGTCGCTGCCGACGGCCGGCCAGCGCAGGCGGGCGTTGCCTCGGACGCGCCACCAGGTCTGTTCGCGACGCCAGAAGTTGCGGACGAAACGCTCGAAGAGGGTCCCGAGCTCGCGGGAGTCGAGGTCGTATGCCGGGAAGGTGAGGGCGCCGTCGCGGTCGGTCGGCAATGCGTCCTCGCAGATGAGGCGGCACAGGCCGATGGCGAAGCGGTAGGCGCGGTTGTTGCGGTGCCACCGCAGCGTGGCGCCGAGGGCCTCCGCTCTCGTGCACGGCGCGGCCCTGTGAAATCGGGCGGCCAGGCGGATGCAGCGCCTTCGGCGGTCGTCGTCGAGGTCGGCGCGGGCGAGCGATTCCAGCGTGTGGCGCAGCAGACGGTTCATGGGCGTGTCGTACGAGAGCACGGTGAACCGGCAGGCCGTTCGGCCCTGCGACTCCAGCATGCGGCACGCCGTTCGGGTCACGTCCAGCTTGCCGCGCAGGCCCGGGATCTCGTCGGCGACTTCGACGTAGTGACGTTCGAGTCCGCGTCGCAGCAGGGCGCTCGCCTGCGTGCAGAGCAGGTCGGCGAAGAGGTCGGCCGGCCGGGTCGCCGTCACCCGGTCGACGCCTCGCCGCATCTCGGCCGGCGCGACGTCCAGCGCGTACGCGATGAGGTAGTACAGGTTCTCGATGGGGACGGCGCTCAATGCCCCTCCCGCAGAAGCCGTGTGCATGCGTCGACGACGTCCGGTTCGTCGAACCAGTATTCACGGAGCAGCGGCGCGAGCTCGAACCGAACGACGTCCTCGAACCAGTCGGACAGGTCGGTGTCCGGCGGCGCGCAGATGAAGCTGTGGCCGAGCTGGAATCCTCGGCCGAGGGCCGGGTCGTCGGCGATTCGGGCGTTGACCTTCGCGAGCCGGCGGATCCATTCGTCGGCGAGTTCGGCGCCCACGCGTGTCGTGAGAAAGGCACGGAACTCCGGGCGCCCGAACGCCGGCATCAGGTCGGCGAAGACGAACCGACGGCGCAGGGCGTAGTCGACGAGCGCGAGGGAGCGATCGGCGGTGTTCATCGTCCCGATGACGTGCACGTTCGGCGGCACGTGGAAGTTCGCGTCGTCCGGCTCGGCGTAGGTGAGGGCCACGCCCCAGTCGCGAGACCGCTTGTCGGCCTCGAGCAGCATCAGGAGCTCTCCGAAGACGCGGCCGAGGTCCGCCCGATTGATCTCGTCGATCAGCAGCACGTAGTCGTTCTCGGGGTCCTGCAGCGCGTGATCACAGAACGAAAAGAACGTGCCGTCCTGTCGCTCGAAGCCGCCCCCCTTCTGCGGCCGGTACCCCTGCACGAAGTCCTCGTAGCTCATCGACGCGTGAAACTGCACGCGCTGAAGCCGGTCCGTCGCTTTCTCGCCCATCAGCGCGAACGCCAGCCGTGCAGCGACGAAGGTCTTGCCCGTGCCCGGTGGCCCCTGCAGCACCAGGTTCTTCTTGCGTCGAAGCAGGGCGAGCAGGGACTCGAACTCGTCCTGCGGCATGAAGAGGTCGCGCAGCGCGTCCGCGACCAGGAACGGCGCGAACTCGGTGCCCTCGTCGTCCTCGTCATCGTCCGTGCGGATGCAGGCGCGAAGGTCGCGGACGAGCTGCTCGTAGTCCGTGACGTCGGTCAGCGTCTTCATCACGAGCGACTTCTCTCGAGGCCGGACCTCGCCGGTCCATCGCCAGTCGACGGGCCGGATGTGCCCGTGCGGTCCGCGATCGGCATCGAACGCGTAGTCGCCGGTGACGACCCCGTACCCCACGATGAGACGCCGGCCCTTCTTCACGAACACTTCGTCGCCGGGCTGCATCCGCATTGCGAACTCCCAGAGGCCGAGCGCGTCATTGGTCGGCCTCCGTTCGCCGCCTGTCTGTGCGACGAGCTCGTCCAGAACGTCGGCTTTGGAGGCGTAGTCCGTGACGGGTCCGGTGGAGTTCCAGCCGATGGCCGCGACGCCGTCTCGCTGGTCGTCGTCCCAGTACCGAGCCTGGCGGCCCGGTGCGTAGAGCCACACGCGACGTTCGTCGGTCGAAGAATCAGCAGACATCAGCACGCCTTCTGGAGGGTCTGGTCGAGAACTACACCGAGCCCGTAGTCGCCGATGCCAGGGGTCGACTGGGCGGCTCGAGCGCCGGCGCGCGTGTTCGATGCACCCGGGCGGTCGATCGAGCGCGCATCCGACGATGGCAGACATGCGTCGACGCGGGCAAGTCACACCGCCCACGCCCCCCCTCGACGCCCGCACCGGTCATCGCTAGCGTGCCGGCTCGCTGTGTCCCCCGAACGAGGACCTCTGTGAGCATTGTGAATCGAATCGTCGTTGTTGCTGCTGTGGCCGTGCTCTTCGGGGCGTGTGGGTCGAATGAGACGCGGTCGGATGAGGCCGGGGCGGACGTGGGGGTCGATGGGGCCGACGCGTTCGGGGACGCGGGCGATGGCGGTCCGGGGGACGCGTCCGGTGATGGGCTGTGCGCGGCGTCGTGCGCCGTTGACGCCGAATGCTCCGGCGGGGACGTGGATGCCTGCGTGGAGCGGTGCGAGGGGGACCTCGGGGCGTACGGCGAGTATCCGGCGTGCCTGGCGGCCTACGAGGCGGTGCTGGCCTGCACGGCGGGGCTGAACTGTGACGACTATGCCGGCTGGGCGGATGGCTCCGGGGACGCATGTGCGGACGTGACCGCGGCCTTCGTCGATGCCTGTGACCTCGAGCTCGTCGATGCGTGCCGGGACCACTGCGACGCCGAAGCGGCCTGTGTCGATGACGCCGACATCGAGGCGTGCGTGGACCAGTGCGTGGCGGACCGGCAGGCGGCGGACGACGTCAGCGAGGCGTGTGGCGTGGCGAGCGTCGAGCTCGATGCGTGCCTCGACGGCGAGACCTGCGAGGAGCGCGACGCGTTCGCCGAGCAGCCGATGGACCCGCGGCGGGCCTGCGTGTTCGACGGCGTGATGGCCGATGCGGCCTGCGAAGCCGGCGGGGACCGGTGCCGGCAGGCGTGCCTCGTCGCCGACGCGGCGAACGACCTGTGCGGCATCTTCGGCACCGACAAGGCCGTGGAGATCGTCGAGCGGGACGGCACGCGGGTCGCGCTGACCGAGGCGCCCCGCTCGTTCGCCGCTCGGGTCGATGGGCTCGACCACGCGGCGATGGACGCGGTCGAGGCCGCACTGCTCGATGCCTTCGGGGCCGGCGTGCACGTCGGCTTCAACGATGACCTTGGCGTGCTCGTCGTCGACGGTCCGTCCGCCGCGATGAGCGCCGAAGTGGTGGCGCGCGTGGTCGCGATCGAGACGCCGCTGCCGGCGCTCGTCACCGCCGGCGGCCAGCGGGTCGTCGCGACGGAGCAGCTCGTTGTCGCGCTCGAAGACGGCGCAGATGTGGACGCCATTGCCGACGCTGCGGGGGCCAAGGTTGTCGCGGCGCTGCACTGGTCGCTCGGCGCGCACGTGCTCGAGGTCGATGCCGCCGCCGACGTGTTTTCGGCGGCCGCCGCGCTCGCGACGCGCGACGACGTGCGGTGGGCGCAGCCGGACCTGCTGCGCAGCTACGAGCGGCGCGACGTGCCCGACGACCCGCTCTACGACCAGCAGTGGCACCTGCAGAGCCCCGGCGACACCGACGCCATGGCCGGCACCGACATCTCGGCCGAGGACGCGTGGACGCTGACGCGGGGCAGCCGGGACGTGCGGGTCGCCATCATCGACGACGGCGTCGACGTGTATCATCCGGACCTCGTCGAGAAGGTCGTCGAGGGCTACGACGTGCCGGGCACCGAGTCCGCGCTCGATCGGGCGATGGGGCGGGGCGCGGCCACGCACGGCACGGCGGTGGCCGGCGTTGCGGCGGGGCACGGGTTCAACGGCGTCGGCTCGACCGGCGTGTGCCCCGAGTGCAGCATCGTGCCGGTGTTCACGGGCAACTTCGAGAACGACTCCGAGGTCGCGCGGTGGTTCGCGTTCGCGACCGACGCCGGCGCCGCCGTGATGAACAACTCGTGGGGGCCGCAGGACGGCGACCCTCTCGTGGTCGACGAGCCGCCGGGCGGTTGGCTCGACGATGGACTGCCCGCGGTCGTCGAAGAAGCGCTCGAGTACGCCGAAACCGAGGGGCGCGACGGGCTCGGCGCGGTCATCGTGTTCGCGGCGGGCAACGGCAACGAGCTCGTCGACTCCGACGCGTTTGCCTCGCACCCCCTCACCGTCGCCGTCGCCGCGGTCGACGACTCGGGCCGCATCTCGGAGTACTCCGACTTCGGCCCTGCCATCGACGTCAGCGCGCCGTCGAACGGCGGCCGCGCCCACGGCGGCATCTTCACGACCGACGCCCGGGGCGAGTTCGGCTACAACGGCGGCGACCCGGGGGCCGGCGACCGCGAGGGCGACTACACCAACAGCTTCGGTGGCACGTCGAGCGCGGCCCCGACGGCGACCGGCGTCATCGCGCTCGTCATCGCCGCCAACCCCGCGCTGACCGCCGCCGAAGTTCGCCAGCTCGTGCGCGACACCGCCGACCCGATCGACGCGGTGTTCGGCGCATACGATGCCGACGGCCACAGCGACTTCTACGGCCACGGGCGCGTCAACGCCTACCGCGCCGTCCGCGCCGCGCTCGGCGCGTGCACGCCGTTCGAGACCGAACTGTGCAACGGCGTCGACGACACGTGCGACGGGGTGGTCGACGAGGGATGCGCGCCCGCTCGGACGTGCGAGCCGTGCGCCGCGAACGGCGACTGCAGCTCGGGGCGGTGCGCGTGGACGCCCGGCGACGACGCGCCGCGCTGCCTCGATGTCTGCGACGACGACGAGGGCTGCGGCGCCGGGTTCGACTGCGCGAACGGCGTCTGCGTGCCCGACGACGGCCGCTGCGACGACGCAACCGACGAGGTGTGCAACGGCGTCGACGACGACCTGGACGGCGACGTCGACGAAGACGAGGTCTGCGATACGACGACCGCGGTGTGTCGATTCGACGCCGAGTGCAATGCGGGCGACGTTTGCCTGTTCGGCGGCTGCGTGAGCGCGTGCACGACGGACGACGAGTGCGGCGACAGCGAGGCGTGCGGCGAGATCACCCGGCGGTACGGCCTTGCAGACGGCACAACGGCGTGTGTGCCGACGTTCAACGTCGCAGCGTTCTGCACGCAGTTCGTCTGCGGCGGCCAGATCCCCGAAGCGTTCGCCGACGCGCTCGTCGACTGCGTGATCGGGTCGGTCGACGCCGGAGACTTCGATGACGTCTGCCTCGCGGCGTCGCAGTGCATCCCGGACTTCTGATGCGGCGGGCGTCGCACCAGCGCCGGTGGGCCGGCTTCGTCGTGGGCGCCGGGCTGCTGGCTGGGCTGCTGGGCGGCTGTGGCGCGCGCGGCGAAACGCGCGACGACGCGCCGACCGCCGTCGAGCCGGTCGGGGGCGTCGATGGCGGTGCGGTGCTGGACGCACGCACGGACACGCTGCACGCCAGCGGTTCCGTCGTCGTCCCGAGCGCGGGCGGGTTTTACGACGATGACGGCACGACGTGGATCCCGGCGGTGGCGCACTCGTGTGTGTGGTCCGTGTACGGCCTGGTGGACCCGACCGTGCTGACCGGCGCCGACGTGCTCGCGTCCCGCGACGACGGCTGGTCCTTCGTGCGGTGCACGGACGCGTCGGTCGGCTTCACGCCGAATGCGGGGCCGAGCGAGCAGTGGATTCAGGGCGTCGTGGTGCACGACGACGCGCGGTACCTGACGGACCGCGTCGTCGTGAGCGTCGGGCGCGACGCGCGCGCGAACCTCACAGAGGAGCCGTACGCGACGACGTTCGTTGCGGCCGGCGTGTTCAGCTTCGAGCCCGGACCGCTGCCGGGCCTGTACATCGCCCGCGCCGCCGACCCGATGGCCGCCTCGGTGGCCCTGGTCGAGTCGGGGCTGTTTCGGTGGGCGCAGCCGGACTTCGTGCGGCCGCGTGAAGTCCGGGAGTTTTGATCGGGCGCTGCGCGAATCCTCCGAGCGTACATTCCACCGCCGAGCGGCCGCGATTCATCGCGGCTCGCCGCCGGGAGGCGGCGATGTGGGCGTTGCCGATGAATGGCGTTGGACGTCATGCGCGCGTCGCCCGTGAATGGCAGGAGGCGTCGTGCGCGCGTCGCCCGGGGATGTGATTGGGCGTCGTGCGCGTTGCCCGGGGATGCGGGGCGAGGGTGATGCATGCACCGGCGGCTGAGGCCGCCGGGCCCCGATGAATCGGGGCCGCTCGGCGAAGGGACGCGCATTCGTCGAGCGTACATTCCACCGCCGAGCGGCCGCGATTCATCGCGGCTCGCCGCCGTGAGGCGGCGATGTGGGCGTTGTCGACGAATGGCATGGGGCGTCACGAATGCGTTGCCCGGCGCTGTGGGCGCTGTGGGCGCTGTGGGCGTTGCCGTTGGGCGTCGTGATTGGGACACTCGGGGCCCCGCACCTCTCGCCATGAGCGCCCCATGATCACTCCGGAACAGAAGCAGCTTGGCGTCGCCGTTGGGCGCGTGCTCGCGCGACATGCCGTGCAGTGGGCGACGGAGCGGCGGGGTGGGCTCGTCGAGGACCTCGGCGCGTTGCTCGATGTCGTGCGGTCGCGGGTTGGGGGCGGGGGCGGCGATGACGCGGCGGAGCCGGGGCCGCGGAAGTTCTGGGGCTGGGGCTATGAGGGCGACGGTCCGGATCCGCTGATGGTCGAGGTGTTCCTCGAGTTCGTGCGGGCGCGGTTCGGGCTCGACGGGTTCGACGACATCCCGGCGCCTTGCATCGAAGACATCCAACTGCGGGCGCCGCGGTTCGCGCTGCCCGACGACCTCGCGGCGTTCTGTGTCGCGGACACGCCGACGCGGGCGTCGCACAGCTTCGGCAAGGCGTTTCGCGACATCGTGCGGGCGCTGCACGGGCAGTTCGACAACCCGACGGACTACGTCGCCTACCCCGAGACCGAGGCGCAGATCGAGGCGCTGCTGCGGTTCTGCGAGGCGGAGTCGGTGGCGATGGTGGTGTACGGCGGGGGCACGAGCGTCGTCGGCGGCGTGAACCCGCCGGAGTCGTCGCGGTACCGGGGCGTCATCACCGTCGACATGGCGCGCTTCGACCGCGTGCTCGAGGTGTGCGAGCACTCCCGGGCGGCGCGGGCACAGGCGGGCATCTATGGCCCGGCGCTCGAGGCGGCGCTGAAGCCGTACGGGCTGAGCCCCCGCTTCTATCCGCAGAGCTTCGAGTTCTCGACGCTGGGCGGCTGGATCGCGACGCGGGCAGGCGGGCACTACTGCACGCTGTACACGCACATCGACGACATCCTCGAGGCGGTGCGGGTCGTGACCCCTACGGGGGTGCACGAGACGCGGCGGCTGCCGGCCTCGGGCGCCGGCATCAGTCAGGAGCGCCTGTGGCTCGGGTCCGAAGGCACGCTCGGCATCATCACCGAAGCGTGGATTCGCCTGCACGCGCGGCCGCGGCATCGGTCGAACGCGACGGTGAAGTTCGCGTCGTTCGAGGGTGGCGCCGAGGCGGTGCGCGCGCTTTCGCAGAGCAAGCTGTACCCGGTGAACTGTCGGCTCGTCGACGCCATCGAGGCCGTCTCGATGGGCCTCGGCGACGGGCGGCACGCGATGCTGCTGCTCGGGTTCGAATCCGAGGACTACCCGCAGCACGACGCGATGGACCGGGCGTTGGCGGTGTGTCGTGACCACGGCGGCAAGCCCGGTCGCCCGCGGCATTCGGAGTCGGGGGCCGGCGCGCGCACCGGCAAGGCCGGCAGCTGGCGCAGCAACTTTCTCAAGGCGCCGTACCTGCGGGACATCTTCGCGCAGAAGGGCATGGTCATCGAGACGCTCGAGACCGCGGTGACGTGGGATCGGTTCGAGCGCTTTCACCACGAGATCCGGGCGGCGGCGCAGCGGGCGTTCGACGCGCACTGCGGCGGTCGCGGGCTGATCACGTGCCGGTTCACGCACATCTACCCGGACGGCCCGGCGCCGTACTACTCGGTGGTGGCGTGGTCGCCGCCGGGGCGCCAGCTCGAGACGTGGGACGCCATCAAGGCGAGCATCTCGGACGCCATCATCGAGTTTGGCGGCACGATCACGCACCATCACGCCGTCGGGCGCGACCACCGGCCCTGGTACGAGAAAGAGCGCGGCGCGCTCTTCGGCAGGACCCTGCACGGGCTGAAATCGACGCTGGATCCGGAGTGGGTGCTGAACCCCGGGGTGTTGCTGCGTGAACCGGAGTGAGCGTGAGCGTCGTGCGCGAAATCCGGGGATGTCGGTATGGGGCGGTGCATGCACCGGCGGCTGAGGCCGCCGGACCCCGATGAATCGGGGCCGCTCGGCGATGTAGTGGGCATCCGGCGGCGATGTGGGGCTGGCCGCCGAGCGGCCGCGATTCATCGCGGCTCGCCGCCGTGAGGCGGCGATGTGCACGTCACCCGGAACGTGATTGGGACGTTGCGCGCGTCGCCCATGAACGTGATCGGGAGGTTGCGCGCGATACCCGAGAACGTGATTGGGACGTTGCCTGCGAAATCCGGGGATGTCGGTATGGGGCGGTGCATGCACCGGCGGCTGAGGCCGCCGGACCCCGATGAATCGGGGTCGCTCGGCGATGTAGTGGGCATCTGGCGGGGATGTGGTGGGCATCCGGCGGCGATGTGGGGCTGGCCGCCGAGCGGCCGCGATTCATCGCGGCTCGCCGCCGTGAGGCGGCGATGTGCGCGTTGCCCGACAACGTGATTCGGACGTCGTGCACGTCGCCCGTGAACGTGATTCGGACGTCGTGCGCATCGTCCGAACGTCGCGCCCTCACCGCGGCGGCACCCCCGACGCCTCGATCGGATACTCGTCCACGGTGCGCCAGTCCGTCTCGGGCCACCACCGGGTCGGCGGGGCGACGGTCGCGGGTTCGAAACTCTCGCCGGGCATGGGCGTGGCGACGGGGATGTCGAGGCGTTCGGCTTCGACGAGGACGCGCTCGATCGGCTCCGTCCAGCTGTGGAACGAGAGGTCGAAGAGGCCCCAGTGGATCGGCAGAAACACGTCGCCGCCGACCATCTCGTGGGCGCGCAGCGCCTGCTCGGGGCCGAGGTGCCAGTCGGGCCACGACCGGGCGTACGCGCCGACCTCGAACATCGTGACGTCGAAGGGGCCGAGCCGTTCGCCGACCTCGGTCAAGCCGGGGAACAGGCCCGTATCGCCCGAGAAGAGGGCAGACCGCTCGGCGCCGCGGATCGCGTAGCCGCACCAGAGCGTGCGCATCTGGTCGAGCAGGTGGCGTCCGGACGCGTGGCGTGACGGCACCGCCGTGACCGTGACGTCGCCGAATTCGACCTCGTCCCACCAGTCGACGTCGCGGATGCGCTCTGCCGGGACGCCCCACGATTCGAGGTGCGCGCCGACACCGAGCGGCACGATGAACGTCGTGTCCCAGTCGGCGATCTGCTTGATGGTGACGTGGTCCAGGTGGTCGTAGTGGTCGTGCGAGATGAGCACCGCGTCCACCGGCGGCAGGTCGTCGAGGGCGATGAGCGGCGGGGTCCAGCGCTTCGGCCCGAGCCACGAGATCGGCGCGGTCCGCGGGCCCCACACCGGGTCGGTCAGAAGCGTGACGCCCTCGATCTCGATCAGCACGATGGAGTGGCCGAGCCACGTGACGCGCAGGTCGGACGCGGGGGGCGTGTCGAAGCGCGCGGGGTCGACGGACCGGGTCGGCACCGGGCCGTCGGGCACGGCTTCGTCGCTGGCGCTGAAGCCTTCGAGCATCGCGCCGATCATGTCGTTGTGCATCGGCTGCGGGTTCTCGAACCGGCGCCCGTCCCACTGCGGCGACGCCTGCATCGCCGCCAGCCGCTCGCCCCGTGGCGCGGCGCCCATGCCCTCCCACGCGAGGGCGGCGAGCACGGCGGCGAACACGGCGAAGAGGCCGGCGAGGGCGGCGAGCGCGAGCCCGATGCGCCGCAGCCACCGTCGTCGCTTCGACGGGGATGGCGATGGCGCGGACGTGTCGGGCGAAGCGGGCGAGGGCGGCGTCATCGCGGGGCCGGGTGCGCGTGGGCGTTGGCGGTGAGGGTGTGTCGTCGGGGCGGGGGCGTCGAGGGGGTGTGCGTCGGGGTGGTGCGCATCGCCCCTGGCCGCCACCGGGCGGACGCGCGCGCCCGGGTGGACCGCCGGCGTGGGCGGCACTAGCGTTCGGCGGCATCCATCCCCTCTGCGCCCGAACGCTCATGCATCGCATCACGCTCGCTCTTGCTCCGCTCGCGCTCGTCGCGGCCTGCGGCGGCGCCCAGACCGCCGCGCCGTGCCCCCTCGTCGACGACACGGCTGCCGCCGCCACCGCCGAATCCACGTCCGACGCCACGACGAGCACCGAGGGGCCGCTCATCCTCGACGGCACGCCCGAGATTCCGGACGAGCTCGTCGCGCGGCTGACGCCGTACCTCGAGGCCCGCAGCGCCTCGCTGTCCGACCTGTCCGCCGACGGCGACGCGCTGCTGATCACGACGCGCTTCGGCGAGACGTACCAGGTGCATCACGTCGCCCAGCCCATGGGCGCGCGGCGGCAGCTCACGTTTCAGCAGGAGCCTGTCGGCGACGCGACCTTCGTGCCCGGCGGCGACGCCATCCTGTACATGGCCGACGTCGGCGGCGACGAGCAGGACCGCATCTTTCGCTTCGACCTCGCTACCGGCGTCGCGCGCCAGATCACGCCGGACGGCAAGACCGGCAGCTATGTGTGGTCCAATGGCCGCGACCGCCTCGCGTTCAACGGCAACGCCCGCAACGGCGCCGACATGGACGTGTGGGTCACGACCCCCGACGGCACGCCGGAGTCCGCCGAGCGCGTGAGCGAAGAGGCCGGGTACTGGTACGCCCTCGACTGGCGGCCGGACGACGCCGCGCTGCTCGTCGGCCGCTACGTGTCCAGCACCGAGTCGTACGTCTCGCAGCTCGACCTCGAGACCGGCGCGCTCACCGACGTCTCGCCCGCCGACGCGCCGGCCTACTACGGCGATGCGTTCTTCGGCCCCGACGGCGAGACGGTCTACGTCGTGTCCGATCGCGGCGGCGACTTCCGGCGGCTGTGGCAGCGCGGCCCCGCTGGAGACTGGTCCGCCGTCACCGACGACATCGACTGGAACATCGAGGGCCTCACGATCAACACCGACCGCTCGCAGCTCGCGTTCGCCGCGAACGAGGGCGGGCTGAGCCGCGTGTACGTCTACGACCTCGCCACCGCCGAGCGCACCCCGATCGACGTGCCCGACGGCATCGTCTACGGCCTGCAGTTCGCCGAAGACGCCCCCGTCCTCGGCTACACGCTGAACAGCGCGACGACGACCGGCGACGCGTACTCCGTCGACCTCACCACCGGCGAAACGACCCGGTGGACGCAGAGCGAGATGGGCGGCCTCGACACGTCGCGCCTGCGCTCGCCGTCGCTCATCTCGTACGCCTCGTTCGACGGCCTCGAGGTCCCGGCGTTCTACTACCAGCCCGAAGGCGAAGGCCCGTGGCCCGTGGTCGTCAGCATCCACGGCGGCCCCGAAGCGCAGGCGCGCCCGTACTTCTCGTCGCTCACCCAATACCTGCTCGCCGAGATGAACGTTGCGGTCGTCGTGCCGAACGTGCGCGGGTCCAACGGCTACGGCCGTGAGTACCTGCTGATGGACAACGGCATGCTGCGCGAGGACTCCGTGCGCGACATCGGCGCGCTGCTCGACTGGATCGCCGAACAGCCGGAGCTCGACGCCGATCGCGTGGCCGTCATCGGCGGCTCGTACGGCGGCTACATGGTCCTCGCCTCGCTCATGCACTACAGCGACCGCCTCGCTGCGGGCGTGAACGTCGTCGGCATCTCGAACTTCGTGACCTTCCTCGAGAACACGTCCGAGTACCGCCGCGACCTGCGCCGTGCGGAGTACGGCGACGAGCGGGACCCCGAGATGCGCGAGCACCTGCTGTCGATCTCGCCGACCGAGAACGTCGACCGCATCCAGGCGCCGCTCTTCGTCGCCCAGGGCGCCAACGACCCGCGCGTCCCCGCGTCCGAGGCCGAGCAGATCGTCGACGCCGTGCGCGATAGCGGTCGCGACGTCTGGTACATGCTCGCGATGAACGAGGGCCACGGCTTCGCACGCCGCGAGAACCGCGACGCCTACCTGCAGCTCGTCATCCTCTTCTTCGAGGCGCACCTGCAGTAGGCGGGCGCGCTTCGCAGCGAACGCGTCGGGCGCTCGCCTGGCGCTCGAGTCGCGCGCTCCCGCCCCGCCGATGTCGCGCCGTCAGCCGGGCGCGCCCTCGGCGGGTTCGATGTACGTGCGCAGCACCCGCTCGAGGGTGTCGGCGGGCAGGGGCAGGGGGCCGTCGAAGAGCACTTCGATGCGGGTGTCGCGGCGGTATCCGCTGGCGCGGACTTCGCCGGCGCCGTGGGCGTGATTGAAGCTGCGCCAGCCTCGATTCGTGTGCACGACCGCCTTCAGTCGCACCGCGCTCGGCAGCTGCATGAGGTCATGCAGCCAGCGCCCGAAGCGCTGGGCGTCGAAGACGAGCTCGGGCGCGCAGACCCAGCCGATGGACGACACGTCGTCGGATGCGTGGGTGTGGGTGACCACATCCCCCGAAGCGCCATCCTCACCCGCGCCGTGCGCCAGTAGCTGCCCGTGCCCGTGCCCGTGCCCGTGCCCGTGCCCGTGCCCACCAGCATCGGCATCCCCACTCCCCACGCTCGCGTCGTGGTCGTGCCCATGCTCGTGCCCATGCCCCGCCCGATGCGCCGCCGCCTCACGCTCCCGCACGAGGTCCAGCAACGCGACATCGATGCGGCCATGCAGCACCCGCCCCACGTGCTTCTTCGGGGGGAAGAGCCCGCCCACCCACGCATCGAAGCGGTCCACCTGCTCGGCGGTCGCGGCGTCGGAGCGGCTGGCGAGTAGCACATCTGCCGCCTCGATCTGGTCGCGGGACTCGGGCCGGTGCAGGGCCTCGTCGAGGCGCGCCGGGTCGACGAGGCAGACGATCGAGCGCACGTCGACGTGCTCCCCGATGCCGGGGCGGTCGAGGGTGTCGAGCACGCCGGACAACGCCGCGAGCCCGGTCGGCTCGATGAGCAGGCGGTCCGGCCGCTGGCGCAGGAGCGCGACGAGCGCGGCGTCGAAGAACACGCCGGCGCTGCAGCAGATGCAGCCACCCGCGACCTCCTTCATCACCACGCCGCCGGTGTCGTCGCCGGTGTCCAGCAGCGCGCCGTCGAGC
>Ga0070729_10004440_pt1 | contig 15284 bp, 13 predicted proteins | sample tdDd472_FD_66725 | JGI IMG/M metagenome (GOLD analysis project Ga0070729, IMG submission 66725) | Marine sediment microbial communities from the Atlantic coast under amendment with organic carbon and nitrate - tdDd47.2 | ecosystem: Environmental > Aquatic > Marine > Coastal > Sediment | place...
ATCCGTTGGTCGGTGTTGTCGTTGATTGTGCTGGGCACGGCGGGTTTGTTTGCCCTGCCCTTGGCCTTTGGTCGCGCCCCCGGGATCAGCGACTATTTCCCGTGGTTCGTCGCCAACTTTCACCGCTTTTTGGTGGTGCACGTTGATTTCAGTTTTGTGGTGTTTTTCCTGTGCATCTTTGCCGCCGTGGCACACATTGCTGCACACCGCCTCAGCGGTGGTCGGCCGCGTTATATGGTTTTGCAATATTTGGCGTTCCGCGGCGCTGTTATTGCCGCCGGGTGCATGTTCATTTCGGTGTTCTTGGTATCCCAAGGTGAACCGGTGATGAGCAACTACGTGCCGGTCATCACCAGCCCATTGTTTTATCTTTCGTTGTTGGTGTTGGCACTGTCTATGGTGCTGATGGCGGTGTTCGTGTTGTTGAACTTGGTCAACCGTCCCGAAGACGCTACCAACACCCATGGCTTTGGCATCGATGTGCTGAGCCTGTCGGGCATCGCATCGGCGCTGATTTATCTGCTGGCATTTGCATACTTCATATACGTATGGAGCCTCTTGGACGGAACGTTGATTGAGGGACAGCCCATCACCCACCAGTTCAACGAAGAACTGTTTTGGGCTGGCGGTCACGTGTTGCAATTTTTAAACGTGACACTGTTGGTGGGGGCTTGGTACGCGGTCGGTTCCGCGGTTTTAAACCGGGCACCGTTCAACCCCATGGCGGTGGTAACAGCGATTGTGCTGTTGGTGGTGACCGCGTTCATCACACCCGTATTTTTCACGGTTTTTGAAGTTTTTTCCGCAGATTGGCTGTTGGCGTTCACCAACTGGCAATACGCGTTCGCCCCAATCGGCCTGATCGTTGCCGTGCCGATGGCCTGGGGGCTTTTGAAGACTGCAGACAAACCCTGGAAGAACCCCGGTTACGTGGCATTGTGGCTCAGCCCCGTGGTGTTCGGCATCGGCGGTGTCATGGGCCTATTCGTCGACGGCCAAGACACCCGCACCCCGGCACATTACCATGGCATGATCGCAGGCATCACGCTGGCATTCATCGCATTGTTTTACACTGTCTTTTTACCGCTTTTAAACCGCCGCATCACACTGCCGCGCCTCAGCCTTGCCTCCGTATGGCTGTTTGGTGTCGGTCAGGCCTTGGCCAGCACCGGGCTGTTCATTGCCGGCGGTCACGGCGCGGCACGCAAAGTGGCCGGCGCGGACCAGGGACTCACTGCCTTTTCCGCCAAGTTGGGCATGGGGTTAAACGGTGGTGCGGGGCTTTTGGCTATCATTGGTGGTGCATTGTTCGTTTGGGTCGCGGCAACGGCGTTGATCAACACACAATCCGACACTTAAGGCGCAAAAAGGCTAGATATTCAGGGGTAACGCTGTACAGTCGAACTGGGAAGGCATCGACACATTTCAGCTGGGGGGCAGATGGAGGGGGTACACAACGTGCCAAATGGGACCCAAGGCAAAACCACGGGCGAAAACACCGCGGACAAAACTGAAACAACAGACGCTTCAACACAACAAATCGATACAGAAACCTATCGTTTTCGCGTTGCGGATTACGCCAACCTATTGAAACCACGCGTCATGATGTTGGTGGTGTTCACCGCCATCGTCGGCATGGTGTTGGCACCGGGACACATTCCACTGTGGCAAGGCATCATGTCGATCCTGTGCATTGCCATCGGCGCAGGGGCATCAGGCGCGATCAATATGTGGTATGACCGCGACATCGACCAGTTCATGGCGCGCACGCAAAAACGCCCCATTCCCGCCGGTAAAGTGGAACCGACCCAAGCGCTGGTGTTTGGCGTGGTGCTGGCGGCCCTGTCCGTGGTGGTGATGTATGTCGCCGTCAACAGCCAGGCTTCCGGCCTGTTGTTGTTCACGATCTTGTACTACGTGTTTCTCTACACCATGTGGCTGAAACGTTCGACCCCACAAAACATTGTCATTGGCGGTGCATCAGGCGCATTTCCCCCGCTGATTGGCTGGGTTTCGGTCACCGGGGACTTCAGCTTCGGCGCGGGCATTTTGTTTTTGATCATCTTCTTGTGGACCCCACCCCACACCTGGGCGCTGGCGCTGTTTCGCCATGGCGATTACGAACGCGTCGGCGTGCCGATGATGCCGGTGGTGGTGGGCAGCCGATCAACCAAACTGCAAATGCTCATCTACACCCTGTTGCTGGTGCCGGTGACACTGGTGCCTGGCTTCATCGGCATGTCGGGATTATTGTACACCGCAGGCGCAGGCGCATTGGGCATTTTGTTCATTCATCATTGCTGGAAGTTATTGAAAGACAAAGACGACAAACACGCCAGACCGACGTTCTTGTTTTCGATCCTTTATCTGTTCTTGATCTTCGCTTTCTTGCTCATCGACCAAGTGGCGTGGTTGCCAATGCCGATTACGCTGTAGGCGGGCACCGTCAAGATGATCAAAACACCTTACCAAGATTTGGAAGATCGGTTCCGGCGCATGGATGCCGTCAATGGCGCAACCAGCATGTTGCACTGGGATATGTCGGCCATGATGCCCCCAGGCGGTGTAGAAACCCGCACGGAACAATTGGCGACATTGGAAACCATCGCCCATGCCATGATCACGGATACGGCCTTGTCCGATCTTCTGGACGGGGCAGAAGCCGACCCGCATTTAGACACCTGGCAACAAGCCAACATTGGCGAAATGCGCCGCCGGTGGGTCCACAGCACCGCCCTGGACGCCGATTTGGTGGAAGCATCCAGTCGGGCCGTGGCCAAATGCGAAACCGTATGGCGCGATGCCCGCGCCACAGCCGATTTCAAAGCCGTCCTGCCCTACTTGGAAGAGGTTTTGAACCTCACCCGCCAGACAGCACAGGCCAAGGCGGAAAAATTGGGCCTCAGCCCCTATGACGCGCTTTTGGATCAATATGAACCCGACGGGCGGGCCGATGACATCAATGAGGTGTTCGCCGACCTGGGCGCTTTCTTGCCCGATTTTTTGGACGACGTTTTGGCCAAACAAGCATCCGCCCCCAAAATCCTGTCCCCAGAAGGGCCCTTCCCAACACAAAAACAAAAAGCCTTGGGACAGACCTTTATGACCACGTTGGGGTTCAATTTTGATCATGGGCGATTGGATGAAAGCCATCACCCGTTTTGTGGCGGCACCTATGACGACGTACGCCTGACCACCCGCTATGACGAAGCCGACTTCACATCAGCCCTTATGGGTGTACTGCACGAAACCGGACATGCACTTTACGACCAAGGCCTGCCCAAACAATGGCGTGGACAACCCGTGGGCATGGACCGAGGCATGAGCATCCACGAAAGCCAATCCCTGTTGATTGAGATGCAAGCATGCCGGTCGCGTGAATTTCTCGAATACGCTGCGCCGTTGATGCGCGATGCCTTTGACGGGTCGGGACCGGCGTGGGGCGTTGGCAACCTCACAAGGTTCTACACCAAAGTCGAAAAAGGCTTCATCCGCGTCGATGCCGATGAAGTGACGTATCCGGCCCACGTGATCTTGCGCTTCAACCTGGAACGCGCCGCCATTGCAGGCGATCTTAAAATGGCCGACCTGCCCACGGCTTGGAACGACGGCTTGCAAAATATCTTGGGCATCATTCCGCCTTCGGACCGCGAAGGCTGCCTGCAAGACATCCATTGGTATGACGGTGCTTGGGGATATTTCCCGACGTATACATTGGGCGCAATGACTGCAGCGCAGTTTTTCGCCCAGGCCAAGGCCGATAACCCTGAAATTTTGCCTTGTATTGCCAAAGGTGACTTCACGCCCCTGATGAGTTGGCTGCGCAAACATGTGCACGCCAAAGGCTGTTCGCTGTCCACCAAAGACTTGATCACCGAAGCCACCGGTGAGCCGCTTAATGCCGCCCATTTTAAGGCGCACCTTAAGACCCGTTATTTAGAAGATTAACCCCAAAATCAACGGCAACAACACCGCCGTTGCCAAACCGTTCAATCCCATGGCAAGGCTGGCAAACGCGCCCGCGACCTCGTTCACTTGCAAGGCACGCGCCGTGCCGATACCGTGACTGGCGGTGCCAATGGCCAATCCCCGCGCGCGCCAATCTTTAATGTTCAAAATATTGAGTATCCAGGTGCCCAACACCGCACCGATGATGCCGGTGAGGATCACCAGCACAGCCGTCAGCGACGGCACACCGCCCATGACTTCCGCAATGCCCATGGCGATGGGGGCGGTAACGGATTTGGGCGCGATGGACAACAGCGTTTCGCGCGACACGCCCATCGCCCAGGCCACACCGATGGCGCTGAGCGCAGCGGTGATCGAACCGGCCAAAATTGCGGTCAAGATCATCCAAAACGATCCGCGTACCTTCTGAAATTGCTGATAGAGCGGCACCGCCAACGCCACCGTCGCGGGACCAAGCATAAAGTGCACAAACTGCGCCCCATCAAAATACGTCGGGTAATCGGTCCCGGTGATCATCAACAATCCCACCAACATCAACACCGCGATCAACACGGGATTGAGCAACGGGTTCATATTGGCGCGGACGTAAATCCACATCCCCGCCTGATAGGCCACCAACGTCACGGTCAAACCCAGCAGGGGCGTGGTGGACAAATACACCCAGATGTGTGTGAACTCTTCACCCATCGGATGGTCCCTGCCCTGATGTTTTGGTCAGTTTGGCGGTTATTTTCCCCAGGCCCACCATCACCAAAGCCGTCACCGCAATGGTGAGCACGGTGCTGACCACCAAGGCCGCCGTGATGCCAGGCCATTCATCCTGCAACAAATGCAAATGCATCATCACGCCCACACCAGCAGGCACAAACAACAACGATAAATGCTTCAGCAAGCCGCCTGCGGTGTCCTTAAGGCCTTGGGGAAGATCCCCCCGCACAACCAAGGCCACAAACAACAACGCCATCCCCACCACGGGACCGGGCAACGGCAGTTCAAAGCCCCTGGACATCACTTCGCCCAACAACTGAAACACCAACAACCACGTGATAAAGCCGAGCGTCATCGTTCCAACCTTTAAAACCTGCCCCTCAAGGCGCTTGTGGATTGCTATTTTGGTCTGTGAACTCTAAGAAAGGGAGCGATTTTTTGACAATTTCAACGGAATTGAGCCGTGAAGTACATTTCCACCCGGGGCAATGCGCCCAAACTCGCCTTTGACGATGTCCTGCTGACGGGTCTGGCCCGCGATGGCGGACTGTATCTGCCCGAAACATGGCCGCAGTTCTCCACCACAGACCTGACGGACATGAAGGGGATGAGCTACGTCGAACTGGCCGTCAAAGTCATGTTGCCGTTCGTCGAAGAGGTTATCAGTGAAGACGAATTGCGCACAATCGTCACCGATACGTACGGCGCGTTCGATTCCGAAGACGTCGCCCCATTGATGAAACTGGGCGAAAACGAATTTGTGCTGGAACTGTTCCACGGCCCCACCTTGGCGTTTAAGGATTATGCGCTTCAGTTCCTTGGCCGCATGTTCGACCACGTCTTGTCCAAGCGCGGTGCGAAACTGACCATTGCGGGCGCCACATCGGGCGACACCGGGTCTGCCGCCATCGAAGCATGCCGCGACCGCGACAACATCGAAATCTTCATCATGTTCCCGAACGGCAAAGTGTCCGAGGTGCAACGTCGCCAGATGACCACGGTCTTAAGCGACAACGTGCACAATATCGCCCTGGGCGGTAATTTCGACGACTGCCAAAACACCGTCAAAGCGCTGTTCGCCGATGAAGCGTTCCGTGACGAAGTGCACCTCAGCGCCGTCAATTCCATCAATTGGGCACGCATCATGGCCCAAGTGGTTTATTACTTCTGGGCTGGCTTACGTGCCGGTGCGCCGGACACGTCTGTGGCATTTTCCGTACCCACTGGAAACTTCGGCAACGTATTTGCCGGTTACGTCGCCAAACAGATGGGCCTGCCCGTCAGCCAGTTCGTGATCGGGTCCAATGCCAACGACATCCTCATCCGGTTCATCGAATCCGGTCGGATGGAATCCAAGGGCGTGTTGGAAACCACCAGTCCATCCATGGACATTCAAATTTCATCCAACTTTGAACGTTTCATGTTCGAATTGTTGGGCCGGGACAGTTCCGCCCTCAATGACGTCATGGAAGAATTTAAAACCAGTGGGCGCTTTTCCGTCACGGATACTTTTATGAAACGTCTCAAAGACATCATGGATGGCGAACGGTTCGATGATGAGGGCACCGCCACATTGATCGGCGACATCCACAAAGAAAGCGGTTATTTGCTCGACACTCATTCAGCCATCGGCGTTGGCGCGGCACGCGCCCGGCGGTGGGACACGTCCGTGCCGATGGTGTGCCTTGCCACCGCACACCCGGCAAAATTCCCCGATGCCGTCAAAGCGGCCGCGGGCATACATCCAGAGTTGCCATCGCATCTTTCCGACCTATATGAACGGAAAGAGAAATACACGGAATTGCCCAACAACTTCGACGCCATCAAAGGCTATATCGAAACAACATTGAAGGAGCGCGACAAACTGTGAGCGATTCTCTGCGCATCACCACCTTGGACAATGGACTTCGCATCATCTCCGATGAGATGTCGAGTGTCGAAACCGCATCCGCCGGTGTGTGGGTCGAGGCAGGCGCCCGGTTCGAAGCCCCCAAACTCAACGGCGTGTCCCACATGTTGGAACACATGACGTTCAAAGGCACACGCAAGCGTTCCGCACAGGTTATCGCCGAAGAAATCGAAGACGTAGGCGGACACATCAATGCCTACACATCGCGTGAAAACACCGCCTATTACGCCAAAGTGCTCAAGGGCGACTTGGGCCTTGCCGTCGACGTGGTGGCCGATTTGGTTCAAAACGCCACCCTCGACGAAGATGAGCTAGAACGCGAACGCGGCGTCATTTTGCAAGAAATCAATCAGGCCCAAGATACCCCTGATGATGTGATCTTCGACTTGTTTCAAGACACATGTTTTCCCGACCAAGCCCTGGGTCGTCCGGTTCTCGGCACGCTTGACGGCATCACCCATATGCCACGCGGCGATATCATGGACTATATGACGGACCATTACCGCACCGGGTCAATGGTCTTGTCCGCCGCAGGTAACTTCGAACACGACCGCTTGGTCGAACTGGCAGGCAGCCATTTCACACAGAGCGCCTCTACAGGCGCCAAGGATTTGCAGGGTCCGGCGAAGTACGTGGGCGGGGACATCCGCGAAACGCGCGACATTGAACAAGTTCACCTGTTGCTGGGATTTGAAGGTTTCAGCTACCAAGACGATGACTTTTACGCCGCGTCCGTCATGTCGGCCTTGTTCGGTGGTGGGATGTCGTCACGTTTGTTCCAAGAAGTGCGCGAAAAACGCGGTTTGGTCTATTCGGTCTACAGCTTTATCACAGCTTATGCCGACACCGGCGTGTTCGGCATTTATGCCGGCACCGGCGAAAAAGACGTGGCCGAATTGATCCCCGTGGTGTGTGATGAAATCGGCAAACTGAACCAAGGCATTAAGGCGGAAGAACTGAATCGCGCCAAGGCGCAGTTGAAATCTTCGATCTTGATGAGTTTGGAAAGCACGTCGTCACGTGCCGAACAATTGGCCCGCCAATTGATGATTTTCGGCCGTCCCATACCAACCGAAGAAGCCGTCGCCAAAATCGAAGCCATTGACGCCGACGCCATCAAGCAGGTTGCAAATCGCATCTTCCAAGGCGCACTGACAATGGCGGCACTCGGCCCGATTGCCGAGGTTGAAGACTTCGACAAGGTTCAAGCCCGCTTGGGTTAACGTGATGAGGTACCGGAGTCTGGGACAAACGCTTATGCGTGACCAGCTTCTTCAGACAACAAGCTAAGATCAATGCCGAGCTTGGTCAGGGCGCTTTGCCATTTTTCTTCCAGGCTGACATTGAAGACAATGTTTGCATCGGCCTCAACCGTGAGCCAACCGTTGGCGAGAATTTCACTGTCAAGCTGTCCCGGCCCCCACCCGGCATAACCAAGGGCGAGTATCCGATCCTTCGGTCCTTGGCCTTCGGCGATGGCTTGTAAAATATCCACCGTGCCGGTCAACGCCATTTTATTGTCCACCACCAACGTGGATTCATGCATATAATCGGGGCTGTGCAACACAAACCCACGGCCTTGTTCTACCGGGCCACCGGATTGGATGGAAATGACTTCATCCGTTCCTGTTTGTTCCAGATCAAGTTGCGCCAACAAATCGGGAAACGACAGATCGACCATGGGTTGGTTGATGACCAACCCCATCGCACCGTCATCATTGTGGGCGCACACAAAAATAACGGATTTCGAAAACCGTGAATCGGGCATTCCCGGCATGGCGACAAGCAGGTTGCCAACAAGATACGGGTCGTCGGAGATTTGAATGGTCATGTCTTCACCCGTTATGAATAATCCAGAAAATCCAGTACCTTCAGTATGACATATGTGCATTGCCTCTTCAAAACAGGTACCAAAAACCTTTCAAGATATTGTGATTTGCCTCAAACCAGCCACGATCTGTGTTTAAATTCTAGGGCCTGGACCTCCAAGGAAATAACGATAAACTCCAAAACCATGAAACAGCTTCTGCGCAAACTTCCCATTTTGATCGCCTTGATTGCGGGCGTTGGCCTGTCCAACACCCCGGCGCAGGCTGCGTCCAGCGTGTGGGCACAAACCGACAACACCCAACTTCGTCTCATCAGCCAGTCAGATGCAACGGGTGCGGGGGAAACCGTAACATTGGGGCTGCACTTCAAGCTCAAAGATCATTGGAAAATTTATTGGCGATCCCCCGGTGATGCCGGATATCCCCCATCGGTGGATTGGGAAGGGTCCTACAATGTGCAAAATGCACACTTGAGCTGGCCACTGCCGGAACGTTTTTCAATTCTTGGCTTTGAAACCCTTGGCTATACAGATGAAGTGGTCTTGCCGCTGACCGTCACCCTGAACGAACCTGGTGAAGCCCTGGTCCTGAACGCCCAAATCAGCTATCTGGCCTGTGCCGATATTTGCATCCCGTATGATGAAACGGTGACGTTTTCTCTGCCTGCGGGTTCGGCCACACCATCAGACGAAGCGCACCTGATCAACCGTTTTGAAACCATGGTCCCGGTTCAAGGGGACGGTTTGGGCCTGAAGCTGGACAGTACGCAATTCCAGGTCGATCCCAGCAGCGATGGCGATCGGGGCACCCTGTACCTCAGCACATCCTCTTCAAGCGCATTTCAGGCCCCCGATGCCTACATCGAAGGGCCGGAAGGTATGGCATTCGCCAAACCAAAAGTATCAATTTCCGCAAATGACACCACGCAAGCGGTCATGGAAATCGACTTTGAAGGCTTAAAGATCGCCAAAACATCCCTGGATCAAACTCAACTGACCATCACTTTGGCGGACACCCCACGCGGTGCAGAATTCACGGCCCAACCAACCGCCGCAACGGCCGATACCTTGGCCCTTGTTGAGCGTTTGGACCAGCCATCGACACAAGGTCCCAGCCTGTTGATGATGTTGGCGCTTGCCGTTTTGGGTGGCATGATCTTGAACTTGATGCCGTGTGTTTTGCCGGTACTTTCCATCAAGCTGTTGGGCGTGGTCGGACACGGTGGTGGTGAAGCCCGCACCGTGCGCCTCAGTTTCTTGGCCAGTTCAGCGGGCATCATCGCATCATTTTTGGTGCTGGCGTTGGCACTGGTGGCGTTAAAAAGCGCTGGCTTGGCGATCGGCTGGGGTATCCAGTTCCAACATCCCTGGTTCTTGGTCGCCATGGCGTTGATCGTGACCTTGTTCGCTTGCAATTTGTGGGGCTTTTTCGAAGTTCATTTACCCGACAGCGTCAACGAAATCGGGGCAAGCACCACACATGTGCACAGCCTGGGCGGCCATTTTATGACCGGTGCGTTGGCGACGTTGCTCGCCACGCCTTGCTCGGCCCCGTTTTTGGGCACGGCCGTGGGTTTTGCCATGGCGCGCGGCACCACTGAAATCTTAGCCATTTTTGCGGCACTCGGCCTTGGGTTGGCGGTTCCCTATTTGATGGTTGCAGCATATCCCAAGCTGGCCACCAAAATGCCCAAACCCGGGCGGTGGATGGTCATTTTGCGCCGCATTTTGGGATTTGCGCTCGCCGCCACGGGCATTTGGCTGGTCAGCATTTTGGCCATCCAAGTCAGCCAGATGGCCGCCGTTCTGATCGGCGCCATCTTGGTCGTGGTCGCCATCATGCTGTATCTTCATAAACGCGTACAGCGGCGTTATGGCCGCAAAGATTGGGTCATTGTCGGCATTTTAGCTGTCCTGGCATTTGCGGTGCCGGACACCATTTCCAACGGCCCAAATGCAGACCCTACAAGTGCCAAGCTTGACGGCCTGTGGCAGCCTTTCGACACCGAAGCCATCCGCACCATGGTCAATGACGGCAAAGTGGTGTTTGTCGACGTCACGGCGGAATGGTGTATCACCTGCCAAGTCAACAAAGCCGTGGTGGTGGGCAAAGGAGAGGTGTACGCACGCTTAAACGGCTCCGACACCGTTGCCATGCAGGCCGATTGGACCCGCCCCGACCCCGCAATCACGCAATATTTGGCTTCATTTGGGCGATACGGCATTCCATTTAACGCCGTTTACGGCCCCGGTGCACCAGACGGCATTGCACTGCCAGAACTGTTGAGCCAATCCGTGGTTTTGGAGGCCATGGACAAGGCCGGGCGCGGGGCCATGGCAATGCGCAAATAACATCTAAAAAATCAATCGCCTTGGCGTTGTAATCGCCATATTCGGTTCCCACTTAATGGGTCAATATATTTTATTGAATCATTCCAAATGGGAGCACACATCATGACCATTCAGTCCGGCGATCAAATACCAGAAGCCACCTTGTTCGAAATGGGCGAAGACGGCCCCGGCGGCGTAAGCACCAACGACCTGTTTGACGACAAAACGGTCGTCATGTTCGGTATTCCTGGGGCGTTCACGCCAACGTGTTCCGCGCAACACCTGCCGGGCTTCGTCAACCTTGCCGATCAGATCAAATCCAAAGGGGTCGATGAAATTGTGTGTTTCGCCGTCAACGACCCATTTGTCATGGCGGCCTGGGCCAAAGATGTCGGCGTCGATGGCAAGGTGCGCTTGGTGGCCGATGGCAACGGTGAATTGACCGCCAAAATGGGCTTGGAATTGGACATCAGCGCCGCCGGTCTGGGCACCCGATGTGAGCGTTTCGCCATGGTGGTCGAAAACGGCACTGTGAAATCCATTGATATCGAAGGGCCGGGCGAATTTGAAATCTCCAGCGCTGAGGCACAGCTTTCCAAGCTTTAAGATACAGCGCTTTCCCAAATGAAGACGGGCTCCCATCGCGGAGCCCGTTTTTGTCTTTTGTGCAAACGGTCACATGCGAATAGCCCCTGGATTGATACATGATCAATTGCTAATATTTCGCAGACAACAAAACCGACAAAAGGTTGCCCCGATGAAAACCCTCTTCGCCACAACCGGTTTGATGATCCTTTTGGCCACATCACCTGCTTTGGCCGAAACCACGTCAAGCCCATCCACGCCTTCCATGACCGTTTTGAGCACCACAGAGCGTGAGGAATTGAAAAACTGCTTCCAGACGTCTCAAAATGAAGTCGAACGCAACAAGGTGCGCACGGAAATTCAAGAACGTGTCCGCACCCAAGAACTGCTCAACAGTGAATTGGCGCCCGGCTATCGCAATCAACTGACCACGCAAGAGCAGCAAGCTGTGCGCAAACGTCTCGGCACGGCCCAAACCGACGATGCCCGCCAAGAGATCATCGCCAAAGCGCAAGCGTTGGCGCAAAGCAAATTGCGATTTCGCACCAACAACGCCTACAGCCTTCACCGCACCCCACAAGTCACCGAACAAAGCGGTAATGGTCAGTATATTCCGCTCAAATAAGTCAGGTCAGGGCGGGTTTACGAACTTACACAGGCCCCTTGACGGTGCCTGTTTTATGTCAACTCTTTATAAAGAGGCTATAAACCAACCAATTTTTCGATTATGGGAAACCCTGAATACAGATACGGAATCCACACACTTACAGATACCCCCGCTACAACAACATAGATTGAACGGATTGAGGGGGTACTGGCGTTCGGCCATTGAGCAAAGAAACTAATTGTTGTGATAAACAAGGGCCGGAACACATAAACCGTCATCGCACTCAACCCAACAAGAAGCATCGGGGTGATGGACATATCGAACAAAATAACCCATTCAGCCTTAGTCAGTCCAAACGCCAAGATAGGGTGCTCATCAGTTGGTGGAACCAACGTGATTTGATCCAAGCTTCCATCACGAATAATGCGTGCAAAAAAGCGAAGTGCCTTGAGTTGCCAAAACACAACGCAAACACTGATGCTCCACCCCATTACCACCAATATGCGGGTCGCATTGAGAGACAATATTCGTTTCGGCCTTTTTAAATTTTGAAACCACGGGATCATGCCTTCTCGATAAAAATAGACAAGTCCGATATTTAAAGGAATGAACACAATAATGGCAAAAACTGAGAGCACGGCAGCTTCGGCCATGTGCAACAAACCCGTTTTGGGGAGACCAAAAAAAACACCCCCATTTTGACGATCGGCTTCAAGCATTGGACCGAGCTGATCGTTTTGATATGCGATATCAAACACCACACTGTAGATATACACAGATGTCGTCCCCATCATCCCAAAAAGTCCCACCAACAAAAATACGGTTACCAAAACCGCAGACACGCCGCGATACCAAACGTCAAACAGATAAAACAACTTTAATCGAACCCACGGTGAGATGACAAAAACGACGTAGAGCATTCCCACCAAAAGAGCAAAAATCATAGATATTTTGGCGAAATAATCATAAGGGTGAACCCCCAAAAAAGACCGGATTGGCAGCCACGTTTGGGTCACCTCAAAGTCCCTCAAAATCGCATCTACAGTTAACACGACAAACAGAAGAAACGCCAAAAAAACGGCCCATGCAATCTTGCCCCCAACAAATTGTTTCTGAGTGTACCTCTACAACAAACAGCTCAGTTCGAAAACCTGGATGTAGTTTTTTCTACATCACTTGGCTGTCTCTGTATTGCTGGATCGCCAAGCGGGCCATTTCGTCGCAACGTTCATTTTCCGGATGACCCGAATGGCCTTTCACCCAGTGCCATTCAACATCGTGATCACTCAACGCTTCATCCAAGCGCATCCATAAATCTTGGTTTTTCACCGGCTTTTTCGCCGATGTTTTCCAGCCATTTTTTTTCCAACCGTGAATCCACTTTGTGATGCCGTCTTTGACGTAGGTGCTGTCGGTGTGCAACCGCACTTGCCCCACGCCACGTTTGAGTTTTTCCAACCCAACAATGGCGGCCATCAATTCCATTCGATTGTTGGTGGTTTCGGGTTCTGATCCGGAAAATTCTTTGTCCACGCCTTTCCAGCGCATGATCGTGCCCCACCCACCGGGGCCGGGATTACCACTGCACGCACCATCAGTGTAAATGTCCACAACATCTTCATTTAAGGCCGTCGTCATCAATTCAGTCCAATCCATATGCACCGGGGCCGGTGACGGCCTGATGAAAGCGCAATTTACGAAGGTATTCCAACGGGTCCTTGCGCGTCACGAATGCGTTGTCCGGCGTGTTCAGCCAATCGTAAAGCCGGGTCAGCAAAAACCGCATTGCCGCACCGCGCGCCAACAATGGTAGGGCCTGCATCTCGGCCGTCGAAAAATTGCGAACCTTACGGTAGGCATTCAGCATCTTGCGAGCCTTGGTGGTGTTGAAATCACCATCACGTTCAAAACACCATGCGTTCAAACAAATGCCGAGGTCATAAGCGAATTGATCGTTGCACGCGAAATAAAAATCGATCAAACCGCTCAGGCCTTCGCCGCGAAAAAACACATTGTCGGGAAACAGATCGGCATGGATCACACCCGCAGGCAAATCCGTGGGCCAATTGGCTTCCAAGATATCCAACTCTGCATTCAACTCTGCGGTGATGCCGGGTTGAATGTCTTCGCCGCGTCCCGCACATGCATCCAACAATTTTCGCCAACTCTCGACACTCAATGCATTGGGGCGGGTCAGTTCAAAGTCCGCACCCGCCACATGCATTTGGGCCATGGCGCGGCCCAATTCTGCGCAATGGTGGTTCTGAATACGTTTGGGCCACATACCATTGAGGAACGTCACGATCGCCGCAGGCCGTCCACTGAGTTCACGCAACACTTCACCATTTTGAGACCGCACCGGCGTCGGGCACGGCACGCCTTTGACTGATAAATGTTCCGTGAGGCCTAAAAAGAACGGCAAGTCGCCAGGATCAACGCGTTTTTCGTAAAGCGTCAAAATGAATGAATTTTGATCCGTCACCAGCAGAAAGTTTGAATTTTCCACCCCTTCGGCAATGCCTTTGCACGACAAAACCTCACCGATTTCATAATCGGCAACAAAGACGGTTAGATCATTATCCGAAATTTCCGTATACACGGCCATGGTAAATTTCCGTTCCTGGTCGAAATGTGGCGAAACGAATCGGAAAATAACACGTTTTGCCGCTTTTGCGTCGTGCCTTGGTGGACACGCCAAGCCTATGAGATAATATGTCGACGCGGTCCGAAACATAAGGAATGAAAATGAGCCCCAAAGGGCCCCTCATCGTGCTCGCAACTCTTGGGATGGTTTCCGTCGCGCATGGCGTTTGGGCGGCAAACAGGTCTGCACAAACCCCATTTTACACCAACAATTTGGCCACGTTCGAAACCGCCGCCGGCGTCGGTTTAGAAGACGCCACACCGAAACGTCCCGGCCAAGCCACCGATTTGGTGCGCCGCATTCAGGTGCAATTGGCCGACCAAGGATTTTATTTAGGCCCCATCGACGGACGACACGGCCCACAGACCGAAGCCGCCATCAAGGCATATCAAAGAAGCGCCGACCTCAAGATCGACGGCCAAGCCACCAAACGTTTGGCCCGGGATTTGGAAACCGGCGGCCAAATCAGTGAGCTGTTGACCCGACTGGAAGGTTCGCGCAAAAAATCCACACAAGCCGCCCGGGATGCTTTGTTGTCGAACCCACAAACCCGCAACCTCATCGAAGGTGCAGAAACCACAACACAAGACAGCACCCACGACAGCAAAGCGTGCATGGAAAAGCCCGAACCGCGATGCCTGTTGATCGAAGCCAGCAACAGCGCCCGCGACATCGACAAACCGGAAATGCGCGATTGGGCGCT
>Ga0070729_10004441_pt1 | contig 15277 bp, 8 predicted proteins | sample tdDd472_FD_66725 | JGI IMG/M metagenome (GOLD analysis project Ga0070729, IMG submission 66725) | Marine sediment microbial communities from the Atlantic coast under amendment with organic carbon and nitrate - tdDd47.2 | ecosystem: Environmental > Aquatic > Marine > Coastal > Sediment | place...
CCCTGCCGGTGCTAACAGTAAAAAGGAATAATCCCCAGTACACAAAGATTATAAATCTGTTTGTTGAAGGCACTTGATGCCTGTAATCATCAAACAATATTATTGCAAAAAGAATAAATATTCCAACAAATGAAGACTTGAACAATGTTGATAACTCGTCAAACCTCGAAGATGCAAACCAGGTGCGATACATCCCAACGAACATGAATATCATCATCCAGTAGAGATAAGCGAATAACATGGTAAGGAAAAAATCCGGACTGGTAATCATGGAAAACCATCCGGTTTCTACCCTTAGATAAAAAAAGATCATCCACGCGAGGTTAATCGTGAGAAAGTCAATCGAGAGAATAAGTATTTTTTCTAGTTTTCTATTCAATCTTTTATATTTATTAATAACTACAAAATTAAACTTAAATTATATACTTTAGGAATTTATTTTGACCCTAAAATTTTATCCCTAATATGCTCCCCTATTGATAGAGAAGCCGTTGCCGCAGGTGAAGGAGCATTACAAACATGAAATATCTTTCCCTCACCAACAATATAAAAATCATCAATCAACCCGCCTTCTTTATCGCATGCCTGTGCACGTATTCCGGCACCGCCCGGGACAAGGTCATCCTCGGTGATAGCTGGCAGTAATCTGCGTAATGCCTTCACAAAAGCCTTCTTGTTGTAAGAACGGTAAAACTCTCCCATCCCTGTACGCCAGAATTTATACATAACCTTTCTAAATCCCTTCCAGGCAAAAGTTTCAATCAGATCAACCAAATTAAAAGAAAACTTACCGTAACCCTCTCTCTTGAAAGCTAACACGGCATTAGGGCCAGCTTCAACGCCTCCATCAATCATTCTTGTGAAATGCACTCCAAGAAACGGAAATGCAGGGTCAGGAACCGGATAAATCAAATTTTTAACAAGTCCTTTTTTATCTTCTTTTAGTTTATAATACTCTCCTCGAAAAGGAACGATTCTTACCGGAAGATCAGGGTGAGTAAGTTTTGCTATCCTGTCACTTTGTAAACCGGCACAGGAAACCAATAATTTTGATTTATACAAACCTTTTTTTGTTTTTACTTCAATTTCCTCGCCCTTTTCAGTGATTGAAACTACCTCTTCACCAAACTTTAGTTCAGTTCCCCCGGCTCTAATCAATTCTTCCAACTTAGCCGAAACAACCTTGTAATCAATTATACCCGTCTGAGGAACGAAAACACCAGCCACCCCTGCAACATTTGGTTCAATTTCCTTTACTTCTGCTGCTGTAAGTTTTTTAAGGTTTTCAAGTCCGTTCTCAACACCTCGTTCATAAATCTTTTCAAGCTGCGGTATTTCACTTTCTGTAACGGCGACAATTACTTTCCCGCAAAGGTCATAAGGTACATTATTTTTATCGCAAAAATCGATCAGGTATTTATAACCCCGTTTGCAGTTGGTTGCTTTAAGACTTCCGGGTTTGTAATAAATCCCCGAATGTATCACACCGCTGTTATTTCCGGTCTGGTGTTTTGAAACACCACTTTCTTTTTCAAGCATTAATATTTTCTTTGAAGGGTCTTTCTCAAGAATTTTGTACGCTGTTGCGAGCCCAACAATCCCCGCCCCAACTATAATAATATCGTAAACCATTTTTACCACTTATCAGATTTTGGTAGAATCAGACCAATAATATATCCTAAACCCCAGGCGAAATGCATCATAAAAATCAGAAAGGGGAGAACAGGCACAAATTTTAATTTATCAGGGGATAACTTCATAAATGTCGAAATAAAACTCACCAGGAAATACCCAGCGAGAACGGCAAGTAAAACCTTAAAAACTAAAGGCTCAAAAAATGAACCGATTGCCAATCCTGTTAATGTAAGCACGAATCCGGGGGGGATAACATGTACAATTTTGAGAGAGTTAAAATGTTTCTTTAGTACATTTACACGCAATATTCCATAACGAAACATCTGCTTTATAAATTTTTTGATTGAACTCCGTGGATAATAGTAAGTTTTAATTTTGGGAGAATAAAATATCTTGTACCCGGCATTCCTGATTCGCCAGTTGATTTCAGCATCCTCTGAAATTGTAAAATTCTCCTCAAAATAACCTATTTCCTCGAATAATTCTTTTTTATAAGCGGCATATACTACAGTATCAACAAACTGCTCCTTTTTACTCCACCTGTACTGGGCGCTTGCCATTCCAAAAGGAAGTTCCATTGCCTGTCCTATAAGTGATTGGACGTAAGTTAATCCAACATTCTCCTGAGTACCACCGGTAACTTTAACCTTTTTTTCGTGCAAATAATGATTGTTATACCTTACAAAATCCTCATGAACTTTAGTATGTGCGCCCAGTATCACAACCACATCACCTGTGGAGTTTTTTATCCCGATGTTTAAAGATCGCGGAGTTTTCTTCTCGGGATTAAAAAACAATTTTATATTCGGATTCTCACTCTGGTATCTTTTTATAATATCATGAGTTTTATCGGTGGAATTACCATCAACGATAACAACCTCAATTAAATCCCTGTCATAATTTTGAGCAGCAATTGAGTCAAGGCATCTTCCTATGTAATCTTCTTCATTCAAACAAGGAATAACAATGGAAAACTTGTATTTGTTTTCTGTCATAAAATCGCGCTTAAGTTTAAAAATTTACAATTTTAAAATATAACGCTTTTCACACCTCAATTTCCATAAATGAATAAATTATCAGGAATAGTAATTAAGAACATTTATTTCCGGAGATTTGCACCAGGGTAATATCTGCTTTTGTGTTATCAAAACGATTAAAAATTTTTTGTCATGCTCGCGAAAGCGGGCATCTAGTTTTTTGTTTTGCCTGGTTGTGTCGGAGATTCCTGCGTGCGCAGGAATGACAAGCAATTTTTCATTGTCATGTTCGCGAAAGCGGGCATCTCGTTTTTTGTTTTACCGGGTAGTGTCGGAGATTCCGCATCTTCGTGCGGAATGACATGATTTGTTGTGTCGTAATGTCCTTTCTTGGGGGTTCGACAGGCAATGTACTGAACTTGTGGAAGTTCTCACCCACCTTCTTCGAGAACCAATGTGCTGAGCTTGCCGAAGTGCTCAGACACCTCACTTACCAATGATTGGGTCAGGTTTAAAATATAAAAGGGCGGGTAAAGACCCGCCCCACTAAGCACATCGTACTCAGCACTTCGAACTTTTATTTCAGAAGCATCATTTTTCTAACTTCCCTGAAATTCTTCGAACCATCAACAGCTGCTGCGTCGATCGAGTAGAAATATATACCCGAGGCAAGTGCGCTCGCGTTAAAGTTCACAGTATGATATCCTGCCTGATAGTTAACATTACTAATCTCATTAACAACCTCACCAAGCAAGTTATAAATAACAATTCGTACATTGCTTTCCATAGGTAGAGCAAATTTTATTGTTGTCGCCGGGTTAAACGGATTCGGATAATTCTGATAAACTGCATAATCAGTTGGTAATCCGGTTTCTTCACTAACCCCAACAGTACTGTGTACGAAAGTAATCACGTTCATCGGACTTTCGTTTCCATCTAAGACCAAAGAAACGCCATAATAATAGATACCATCAGCAACATCTTTGTCAACATAACTGTTCGTCATGATATCAACAGAACCGATAAGTGTCATAACTCCGGCGTTCTCACCCCTGTAAATGTTATAACCGATAGCTTTATTATTGTTTCCTGAATAAGCCGGGAAAATAAATGATTTCGAGTTGCGTTGTTTTTCAACTGTTGGAGTTCCACTCAATACTACTGGAGTAGAAACACCTGTCAAACCATCGAAATCGAGATAAACATTTATTAAAAATGCACCTAGTTCCTCACTTGCCGGATTTGTGATATTGTTAAAAGGATCAGTAAGGTCTTCAATTCTAACATTACCACTTACAGGTGGTGGTACCTGATCATCTGTGAAGATCGTAGGCCATACATCACCGTAAGAATCCGCTGTGCAGCTTTCTATGAAAATACCAAGAGTAGTTACACCACTTATATTAGGTAAACTTACCCTTTCCCAGACTGCTGCATCCAAAGGAATATCAGCCGTTAAGGTATCAGAAACATAAAGTTCTGTTTGTGCATCCATGTCGTAAACATAAACGATATACTTCGCAGGTCCTTCAAAAAAGTCAAAGCCGCCATGCGCGAAATCGAATTTTTTAACAACAGGATTACTGAATCCGGAAAGATCATAAATTGAACCGTAAGCTTTTGTTGCAGCGTGATAAAAACCGCTTGTCGCAGCAAAATTGCTCAACGAAATAGAAGTATCAGGGTCACCGCTTTCCCATGTAAGCTGTACATCTGTTCCAACAGTCGCTGCTTCCAATCCGGTTGGAGCGTATAATATCGCAGGTGCAGTAATATCTTTGTTCGAGAATGCGGCTATTCCGTTATTTGTACCCAACATGAACAAAATATGAGTATCATCATCCATTTTCCAGTGGTCACAGGCGCCTCCGGCATTACCATTCGGCACATTACCCAACTGACCCGAGTAAGCTATTCTTTTAGCATTTGCAGCACCATCAGTAACTTCAACTACATACAAATACTCACCATCACCGGCACCATCTTCATCCGGTTCGGTACAAACAATATATTTTCCGCCATCAGTATCATTTACAAATTTCACCGCGGCAACTGCTGTACCAAGAACCGTGGTAGAGACAGTATCAATAACGGAACCATCATTATTATAGTGTACCATCGGTTTGCCGTACGATTTAAAATAGAAAGTACCGTCTCCAACTTCTGCAACCATTGGTGATGTTCCGACAGTAGCACCTTGAAGTGTGATCTCTTCACCAGTGAATGTGGCACCATTATCTGTCGTCGTATATTTCATAAATTTCGGCTGACCAGACATTCCGGCATATAAAACCACGCTATTATCATCTACACGTCCATATACCGAGAATTTGTCACCCATTCTCATATTCGCTGTTTCATTGGAAACAACTACTGCAGGAGTGGCATCTTCTGCATCCCACATGTAAACCGTGAAAGGACCTGCTGCATTTGCAGTTAAAGTCATGTTACATGCAAAAATATAACCATCCTCCGAAACACCTATTGTGTTAAGCGGGAAATAACCTACCGCCGGTGTTGGAGCCGGGATTTCTCCCACTACCTGTCCGGTAACAGCATCATGAACAACTATATGTGGCCCGCCTGTACGTGAAACAACATAAACACGGTCCATACCGTTTACATTGCCATAAGCCATTCCACGCTCGTAACTATCTGTCGACATATAATCAGGGAAATTACCCGCTGCCTGTGAAAATTCCCAGTAAGTATAAAGTGAATCCGGTTCCGGAACCGGAGGAACATAAGGGCCATCGGCATAAGTTGCTATACCGTTGTTGGACAACATGTGATGAATTATCATCCTGTCGCCATCAGTTCTAAATACAGCAGCTGCTGTTGCATTCGCATTTGCCATCCAGGTATTTGTTAACATTCCAAATGAATACAAATAAGGATTATCTGTATTTGTTACGTTCCAAACCTCTGCTTTCGGACTGCTAACTTCAACGTTACCACCCGATACTACTATATAATCTTCCCCATCCAGATTTGTATATCCTATGTTATGGAATGATCCACCCATAAGAGCACCATCTATTGATGCAAGAACAGTACCTGATTGATCAATTAATGAGGCAGCTGTACCGGCACCATTAACCCAAATATTTGCATTAGGATCAGCAGATACAGGGGCAATACCGCCTCTTGCCAAACCTGCGGCAACAGTGATCTCTTTTGTCATTGTGTAAGTTGATTCGTCCGTTGGGGTAAAGACATAAATTCTTTCACTTCCTGAACCTGAAGCATATATTATGCTGTTCATTCCCGAACCAACCGCCTTGATAACATCACCTGTTCTGAAAGTTACAGTACCTGCAAAAATATTTACCGGAACTGCATTTTCTTCTGTCCATTTGTACAATTTGAATTCACCATTCGCAAGTGCCAGGTTACATAGGAATACCGCACCTGATTCATCAACGGAAACAATATTCATACTGTATGTGCCACCTGAGATACCAGTCATATCCATAGCACCTAATGAATCACCTGTTGCGGCATCTACAACAAAAATATTTGTTCCACCGGTTCTTGATGCAACTAGTAAGTGCCCGGTTGTACTATTATAATCGATAGAACGTGTAAGATTGTCATTCAGGAAGAAAGAATAAGCGCCTGCACCTTTTTCCCACCATGTTTCATATTCGATTGGGTCAGGGTTAACTGCAACATCCACAACATCATTGGCATCCCTGGGCTCAAGTTTAAAGTTATCGAATGAATAGTGCACTATTCCAGTTACATTATAAACATTACCTAGTACAGGTGTGTAAGCAAACAAACGATCATCAACTCTAGCATCGCCGGAACCATCATTTATCATCCATTCGCCATTACCAAGATCAGCATTAACACACTCAGCATTCTCAACGGCAACGAGTACACTCTCGTACTTTTCATCGGAATACTCAGCTGTTGTTGCTGCATAAGGTTCCGGAAGATCATTACCATTGCTATTGATAACCAGATCACTCACATTACCCAATTCTGTAAATAGAAAGTATTCTTCAACGATACCGGTAACGGTCACTTCATCACCTACTGCTACGTTATCGTCTGTATAATAAATCCAGATTCCGCTCCAAGCACCAGCGCCATCCTGTATATAAAATCCGTCGTTTCTTTTACCCGTGACAATACCTGTCGTTTTAACTGTTGCTCCAACATAAGGAGAAGGACCGGCAAGTTCATCGGGTGTGGTCTGGATTTCCGCGATAGTTAGAGTTTGAATATCAATAAGTTCAACCTTATAACAGCCTAACCCGTTATTTGTTGAAAGAACAAATACATTATAAGTATCATCACCATTAACTTTAACTGCTACATCGCCCGTACCTCCTGCATTAGCGTTGGCATATAACGAGGTTGTAACATCGTAAAGTTCAGCCTGGGTAGGGTCACCACCGATAACTTTAACAATTCGCCCGTTTTCATTTGAAGCGCCGTAGGCAAATGTTACAAAAAAATCATCATTATCCTTGGTTGTGATATATTGGATAGCATTTGAACCTGTTGAAACAATAGTTCCATCAATAGTTCCGGCTAACACACCTGAAGCATCATATTTTTTTGGGTTTATTCCGCCCGCATTATAATAGAAAGAGCCATCAGGCATTGCACCAGCGCTCGCGCTGCCACCGGTTGCATCAATAGCTAAAAATTCATTATTCCAACTTGTACCGTTATCTGTTGTAGTTATTTTTAGCACCTCATTAGAGCTTGCCGATGCAGCCCAGATAACAACGGTGTTATCATCAACTCTGCCGGTGACACTAAATTTGTCGCCCAAACGTCTGGCGGTTCCATCTGCAGTGATTACCGAACTGTAAGGAGCTGCAATATCATTGTATTGATAAACTCTAAATTCAGCGCCAATTGCAAGATTGCTCACGAATACAACGCCGTCCTCAGAAATTGCAACATCACTTACATTGTAAGTACCTCCGGCAATACCGGTTGCATCAAGATACCCAAGAGAATCACCGGTAGCTGCATCAAGAACATAAATAAAGTTCCCGCCGTTTCTGCTTACAACCAGTAATCTTTCATTACCGCCAATCGTACCATAATCCAATCCTCTGGTTAAATTACCTGTATCAAACCAGGCGGGTAAATTACTGTTTGTTACTGATTTTTCCCACAATGTGGTAACTTGTCCACTCATGACAACAGTAAGTGTCAAAAGGAACAAGGTTAATAATACTTTACGCATGGTTACTCCCGAAATGTTGAATATAAATTGTTTTTTGATATTTATGGTTGAATTTTAAACGCCCTATAATTGCACCTGCATGTCCTGTGAACGGACTTGCATCAGAGAAAAACAAATTCGAAAATCTGTCATTAATCTTTTTCACAAAAAACTTTTTAAATTATACAATATACCGTTAAATTAAATTCCCGATATGAGGCAAGAAAATCAACTACACGATATGGTAGTGGAATGTTTAGTGACCTAAAGAAGAATAGATTTTTGAAGGTATTTGAGTAGCTTTAATATTTTCAAATATTTGAAGGGGTGTTTTTCCCCCTGGTATGGCGCATGAAATTGCCGGATGATTTATGACAAATCCCAGACTTAATTGTGCGTTTGTAAAATTGGAATTATTTTCAAAAAAAGTTTCATATTCGTTTAACTTTGCAAGATACTCTTTAAGCTTTTCAGGCGAAAGATTAAATCTGCGATGATCATTCCCTTCAAACTTGCTGGCGGAATTAAACTTACCTGTTAAAAACCCAAATAATAATGGAATACGGGCTATAACCCCGATACCATTTTTTTCGCAATAGGGGAATAATTTTTCTTCACCGCCTCGTTCAAACAAATTATATCGCACCTGTAATACATTCAGTAATTCTTTGTGCGAAGAAATTACATCAAGCTGCTCATTTTCCTTGAAAGATTGTACACTAAGACCCGCAAACCTAATTTTCCCTGCCTTTTTAAGCTGATATAAAGCTTCCCATGGTTCATCAGTATTCAGGATATCAGTTGAAGGGCTATGCAACTGCAATACATCAAGTGTTTCAACACCAAGCCGTTTCAAACTTTCTTCAGCAGAAAATATCAGATACTCTTTTTTATAATTAGGGGTGATAACAACGTTACCCTGTGCATCCTTAAAATTGTAAAAGTCACTCCCGCATTTTGTCGCGACAACTACATTTTCACGCTTTCGTTCTGCAAGCACTTTTTTGATAAGGCGATCGGAATGCCCTTCACCGTAAACATCGGCTGTATCAAGGAAGTTAACTCCACTGTCAAGGGCGGCATGTATAGCGGTTTCGGAAATTCTATCATCCGTTTTACCCCAGTCTTTACCACTAATACCCCAGGCACCAAAACCAATTACCGAAACATCGGGTCCATTTTCACATAATTTTTTGTATCTCATATCATCCCGGGGTATTTAAAATAAAAAAGGCTGAACTTCAGAATTCAAAAAATAAAAAGAGAAGTTCAGCCTTGCAAAAGTTTATTTTGTAAGTTCTTTACATTTCTCGTCGAATTTTGCTCTGTCGATAGTACCTGCAGTAAGTTCATCATAATATTCGTGAACTTTCTGTTTTCTCGCATCACGTTCTTCTGTTGTAATTTTCTGCTCGTCAGCCATCTTGTTTAAAGTTGAAAGATGAGGAAGGCAGCATTCAACTTTCTGTTTGTCACCTTTAATAGCATTATAATCATCCATTGTACCAGAGCCGGTTTCTTTATCAACATATTTTGTTGCGGCTTCTTTACCTTTTTCAATTCCCTGTTGTGCTAATTTTGTAACAGCTTCACAACCGGTTAACACAAAAAACGCGAAAGTAACCAATAAAATTAACTTCTTCATATTAATTCCTTTAATGTAATAATTAGTGTTTATCGACACATTGTCTTAATATAGTAATATATCGAATGAGTTATTTTAACTTCGTATTTAAATATATTATTTTTTATTGGTAACTTTCAACTATAAAGACATTAATGTTCTATTAATTTTTTTTTGAGGGAATTAAACTTTTTCCGCATTATTTTTGTCTAATACTAAAAATGAAAGGGAAACATGCGCGTAACAATTTATACAATTTTAGTTCTTTTTATTTACACTTTAAGCATCAACGCAAACTCTCCTGATAAACTCAGCGGTAACATTTTGATTGGCAAAGTTGTTGATGCTCAGTCCGGCGCAAATCTCGAGTTTGCAAATATTATTGTACTTTCTACCTCAAGGGAACAGGTTAAAGGAACGGTTACCGGAACTGACGGTACTTTTATAATTTCCAGCCTGGATGACGGAACTTATCACTTAAAAATTAGTTACATCGGCTATCAGGAAGATTCTCTTAAAAACATTTCCCTCTCGGGGAATAAAAGAATGCAGTTGGGTACAATCAAATTAAATCCCGTTACATATAGCACGGATGACGTTGTTGTAAGCGGTGAAAGAGCCCCGGTATCTTATGAAATAGATAAAAAAGTAATTAATGTTAGCGAACAATTTACAGCGAGTTCAGGGTCAGCAGTAGATGTACTTGAAAATGTACCATCGGTCACGGTTGATATTGAAGGGAACGTGAGTTTGAGGGGGAGCAGCAGTTTCACGGTGCTGATAGATGGTCGCCCCACGATAATGGATGCCGCAGATGCTCTGGAACAAATCCCTGCCTCCTCCATTGAAAACATAGAAATTATAACTAATCCTTCCGCTAAATATAACCCGGAAGGAACATCCGGAATTATAAATATCGTTATGAAGCAAAAAGACCGTGCAGGTTTATCTGCAATGCTGGAGCTTAATGGCGGTCTAAATGAAAAATACGGCGCAGAATCTCTCGTCGATTATAAAACGCAGGATTATGATCTTAAATTTTCCGTTGATTATAGCAACCGCTTTTTCAACATGGATGATATAGAGGAAAGACGCACCACCGTTAATGATATTACATCTTATATTAATTCTGAGGGAAACTCTAAACGAGGCAGAAAAGGATTTAATATCAGAACCGAAATTTCTCTTTTCCCAAGTACCCTGAATATTCTCACATTTGGCGGAAGCTTCAGTACCCGTGAAGGTATTAACAATTCCGGATTAAATTACCGTCAATGGACTGACGCTTCTCTCATGCAATCGTACCAGAGTTCGAACGACCGTAATCGAGCAAGTGACTCGTTCGATGCGTTTTTATCATATCTTCATAAATTTGGGCCAAGTGGTCATGAAATCACTACAGAAATAGATTTCGATTATGACAAAAGTGATGAACGAACAACCAATGAACTCTTTCGAAACGGGGTTGTCGATGAAGGTAAAATTTCCACGGAATCCGGCCCGGGAAAAGAATTAAGGATCAAATCCGATTATGTTCTGCCGCTTTCTGAAGACAGCAAGTTTGAAGCAGGATATCAGTCCGAGTTTGATATTTCGGAAGACAACACCGGCTCTTATGCGTACAATACGGTAACTGGAGATTATGATTTCCAGCCTGAGTTCGACCGTTCAACCACTTACAACAAAAATGTGCACTCACTATATTCAATTTATTCAGGCAAATTTGGCTCATTGGGTTACCAAACCGGTTTGAGAGGTGAGTACACGGATAGAAAAATTGAAATAAACACTACTAACCAGGTATTTACGATAGACCGTTTTGATATTTTCCCAACCCTGCATTTTTCTTATGAAATCTTCGAAAAACATCAGATTATGGCAAGTTACACTCGCAGAATTAATCGCCCTCGCGGGTGGAACCTCGAACCATTTGAAACCTGGAGCGATGCATATAACGTAAGAAGAGGTAATCCCGCTCTTTCCCCGGAGTATATCAACTCTTTTGAATTCGGGTACCAGTCATACTTTAACAAAACACTTTTTTCTATAGAAACTTACTATCGTGAAACCACAGATAAAATTGAACGAATCAGGGAAACATACGCGCAGGATATCTCTCTAACGACTTTCGCAAATGTTGGGAAAGATTATGCCGCCGGAACTGAACTGATGTTTAACTTCGATCTTCTTAGCACTTGGAATGTAAACCTCATGGGAAACTTGTATAACTATAAAGTTGAAGGTAATCTGCTGGGCCAGGATTTTTCCCGTGAGAGTTTCAACTGGGATTTACGATACAATAACACCATTAAATTCAGCAAAGCCACACAATTGCAGTTTAATATAATGTATAACAGTCCCTCTGTGTCATCACAGGGGAAACGTGAGGGATTTTTCCACACGAACATCGCAATACGCCATGACATGTTTGACAGAATGATTACAGCAATATTGCAAGTAAGGGATGTGCTGGGGACCGCAGAATATAAATTCACCACAGAATCCCCCGGGTATTATGATTTCAGACACGTAACCAGAGAAAGTCCGATTGTTATGTTAAATCTCAAATTTAACTTTAACAATTACAAGGATAAAAAACGCGGCGGTGGTGATCGTGGCGATGGAATGGGTGGCGAGGACGAGTTTTAATTTTCACGCGTTTGAGTGGATTCCGCCATATCGCGGAATCCACTCCTCGCGCTTTTTTCGCGCATAGGTCAGTTAAACTGTCATCAACCTTCCAAATTTTCTTCAGTATTTACAACACCACGTTATATATTTCTACTATCTTTTTCAAACCAAATAATATTGACCTAACATTAAAGATGAACTATCTGATTAGTGGAGGACATGGATACTTTTAGGTGGGGAAGCCTATTGCAAACTCCGGGTGCCGGAAATCGTTACCCGGAGCAAACTATTAAATTTATCGATAATCTATAAATCCTTGCAGGAATTAAACCTCATAATTACTGAAACTAATTTCAGTCCAATCATGTATTTCCTTTTGGAATTTATTGTATGATTCATATATCATTCGGGAAAGTGGATCAGATTCTACGAGCTCTGCAATAATATCTTTGGTGCTTTTTTTGAATACCGCGAGCACGTCTTCAGGAAACACTTTAAATTCCACTTTACTTTCATTTTTAAGTTTATGAAGATATTCACGGTTTTTTGATTCAAATTCGGCAAGGATATAACTGTTTGCAGAGTATGCCGCGTTCCTCACGATTATTTTTAAATCATCGGGAAGAGTTTCATAAGCTGATTTATTAACCATAAGCTCGAGGGTACCTGTTGGTTCATGCCACCCGGGAGAGTAGTAATATTTGGCAATCTTATGAAAACCGATTAAATAATCATGATATGGTCCCACCCAATCGGTTGCATCTATCACACCTCTTTCAAGGTTAGTAAATATTTCACCACCTGGTGATAAAATCGCCGTTCCCCCAGAAGCGTTAAAAACTTTCCCACCAAATCCGGGCAGCCTTATTTTTAATCCTTTAAGATCAGCAATAGAATTAATCTCTTTATTAAACCATCCGCCCATTTGTCCGCCCGTGTTACAAGCCGGGAATGGAACGAGATTAAATCCGGCATAAAGTTCACGCCATAAATCAAGTCCCCCGCCATAAAATAACCAGGCATTAGTCTGTTGTGTATTCATCCCGAATGGAAGAGAAGTGAAAAATTGAGTAGCTCCGGCTTTACCCGCCCAATAATAAGAGGCAGAATGCCCCATTTCAGCCATCCCCTGACTCACGGCATCAAAACTTTCAAGAGGTGGTACAAGCTCACCGCCGCCGTAAACATTTATTTTCAACCTGCCAGAAGACATTTGTTCAATTTCTTTCGCAAGGCGGTTAGCCCCTTCACCTAATATGGGGAAATGAGGGCTCCACGCTGTTACCATTTTCCATTCGAACGATTTATGTGTTATAAGTCCGGGCGATTTATTTTCATTTTTACCGGTACAGGCTGCCAAACCTGCAATCCCAATTCCTGCGGCTGCAAGTGAACCCTTTTTAAGAAATTCCCGCCTTTCAATGTTTCCCATTAATTTCTCCCGTTAAACCAATCTCAGAGCATTTAAATATAAGACCTTAAAAATAAATTGACTACTCTTTTAGTAACTCAAATACCTAAAAGTGATGAAATTTTTTCAATAGTTATGGGTGCTGAACCCTCATAGTGGTTATTTACATTAAGATAGACATCAACGTCACGATCTAACATATCAGAAACAATAGCTGCAATAATGGAAAGGTCGTCATCCTTGGGTTGATAAATTTTGTTCCAGTTCCCTTCCGAGATTTTTTCTATCCCTGATCGATCAGGGCCATGCAAACGTATTACCGCAAAATTTGTCAAGTCATTCTTAAAAGCAGAATAAACCTCTTTAACCGGAGGCATGTAATACCCCTCCAGAAAAACAAATCCCATTTTATGCTCGTGTAAAAGCTCAAACAATTCTTTTTTCAAGTAGTTTGGATTTCTCGTTTCAAGCGCAAATTGATATCCTTCAGGGAAATGCACGGCAAACTCCTGTAATCTTGCCATAAAATGCATCAATGACGGCATTTTTTCCTTATTGAGATATTCAAATTGAAGCATCAACGGACCAAGATTTTCTTTTAATTCATCAACAGATTCCAGGAATTGCAATAACAATTCATCGGAAAGAAAATGCGGGTTTTCTACCAAGGCTGCATTTTTTTTCTTGTTGTAATAATGTGTAAGGGTTAAACTGTTAGGCATTTTCACGCTAAACCTAAAATTTGCCGGTATTGAAGCAGCGTAAACGAGCACATCCTTTTTTTTAGGTAAAGCCGGTTCGTAATTTTCAAATAATGACCAGAACCATTGGTCAACTTCAACAGTATCATATTTTTTAGCATATTCTGCGAGATAATTTATCTTGGGTTTATCAGGGTAAACAATATTTTTCCAGCTTTCATATTTCCAACTACATGTTCCAATCTTCAATTGCGCCATAATTTTTCCATATAAATTCGACTTAAAGCGAATAATATAATAAAATTACAATACGTCTTGTTTGATTTAATAAAAAAAAATAATAGCTTACACAAAAAACAATAATGCCAGAGAGGAGAAAAGTATGCCAATCCAAACTATAAATCCGGCAACAAACGAACTAGTACATGATTTTGACGAATTTACCAAAGAAGAAAGTTTGGCAATAGTTAACGAGTGCCATCAACGATACTTATCATGGAAAACAACTACATTTGCAGAAAGAGCTGCCTTGATGAAAAAGGCTGCCACAAATTTGCGGGAGAAAGCTGAAGAATACGCCGAAACCCTTACTCTGGAGATGGGAAAGCCAATAACCCAGGCAAAAGCAGAGGTAGAAAAATGCGCCGACGTTTGTGATTATTATGCAGAGAATGCAGAGACTATTCTAGGGAAGGAAATTATCGATTCCGATGCTTCTTCCAGTTATGTGAGGTTTGACCCCATAGGAGTTGTACTTGCTGTAATGCCATGGAACTTCCCATTCTGGCAGGTATTCAGATTCGCGGCACCGGCACTGATGGCGGGTAATGTGGGAATACTTAAACATGCCTCAAATGTACCCCTCAGCGCATTGGCAATTGAACAGGTTTTTCGTGAAGCTGGTTTCCCTGAATATTGCTTCAAAACTTTGCTTATCGGCAGCCGACTTGTTGAAGATATTGTTAATCACCCTTACGTGAAAGCTACAACTCTTACAGGTAGTGAAAATGCCGGGCGTAACGTTGCAGGTAACAGCGGGCGTAATCTTAAAAAATCGGTGATGGAGCTTGGCGGAAGCGACCCTTTTATTGTGCTTGAAGATGC
>Ga0070729_10004442_pt1 | contig 15272 bp, 14 predicted proteins | sample tdDd472_FD_66725 | JGI IMG/M metagenome (GOLD analysis project Ga0070729, IMG submission 66725) | Marine sediment microbial communities from the Atlantic coast under amendment with organic carbon and nitrate - tdDd47.2 | ecosystem: Environmental > Aquatic > Marine > Coastal > Sediment | place...
CACGTCTTGTGGGAGTTGCAGGGCCTGCGCCGTGCCGTATTCGATGAAGTTGAATACACACAGGGCCAGACCCGTATGGAGTTTGCCGGTTTCGAGCAGGTTACCGAAGGCAAGCTGACCGACGAAGAATACGACCTGTTCGTTCGCGATCTGGTTAACTTCCTCGACTATGCCGGTTCACCCGAACAGCTGGAACGTGTGCACCTCGGTATTTGGGTTATCGCCTTCCTGTTAGTGCTGCTGCTCTTCTCGTATCTCCTGAAAGTGGAGTACTGGAAGGACGTCGACTGACCACTTGTTTGTAGAAGGCACGCGTCCGATCCCGGGTGCGTGCCTTCGACCAATTAAATCGAAGAAGCGCAAAGCTTCTCTGGCGGCCTTAGCGCCAGCCAATTAGGAGAATTATCAATGGGAATCGTTGCTGACAAGCGTTCTGTCATGACGCTGTTTTCAAGTCCGACATGTTTCTACAGCCACCGCACCCGTCTGGTTATGGCTGAGAAGAACATCAACATTGAGGTTGTGAATGTTGAAGGCAACGACATGCCTGAGGATTTGCTCGACCTGAACCCGTATCAAACTGTGCCCACACTGGTGGATCGTGATCTGGTGTTGTACGACTCGCGCGTAATTATCGAGTACCTCGACGAGCGCTTCCCGCACCCGCCCCTGATGCCGGTTGATCCGGTAACTCGCGCGCAGTTCCGCCTGGCTTTGTACCGTATCGAAAAAGACTGGTACTCAATGGCCGAGCAGATTGAAAACTCTACCGAAAAGCGTCAGGCAACCCGCGCGAAAAAGATTCTCGCTGAGAGCATTCTCGGTAGCGTCGAGGTCTTTTCGATCAAGCCGTTTTTCCTGAGTGACGACTTCTCTCTGGTGGATGCCAGCATCGCTCCGATTCTGTGGCGTCTGCATTCCTACGGTGTTGAGCTGCCGGCTTCGGCCAAACCGATTCAGCAGTATATGAATACGGTCTTTTCGCGGCCCTCGTTCCAGGAAAGCCTGACCGAACTCGAACACGAAATGCAGCAGTAGCACCCAAGGTTTCTTGTGGCCGGTTCAATGACGCCCAGTCAGCCTTATCTGCTTCGAGCCCTGCACGAGTGGATCACCGATAACGACCAGACGCCTCTGATTGTTGTTGATGCCGCATTCGAAGGCGTGGAAGTCCCGTTCGATTACGTCGAAGACGGCAAGCTGGTGTTGAATGTCAGCTGGTCTGCTACGCGCATGCTGAATATGGACAACGACTTCATCATATTCTCGGCCCGCTTCGAAGGCACGCCTTACGACATCAAGATTCCGGTGGCTGCCGTGCTCGGTATTTATTCCCGTGAGTCGGGGCAGGGCATGGTGTTCTCGCTTGATGACGACGAGATCGGAGTAGAAGCGAGCGGCCCGACGCTGACCGAAGTTCCGAACGATGGCACGAATGGCCCTGACGATAGTTCCGGTGACGGCTCTGACGATGATCCGGACGGGCCGGATGACGGCGGCGGCAAGCCCCGACCGCCGCACTTAAAGATCGTTAGATAACCCGGCCGTTGTTGCACGGCCCCTGTTTGTTTCTAGGCAAACAGAGTCTGGTCGATCTGATCGCATAAGCAGTGAATAACAACCAGGTGTACTTCCTGAATACGCGCCGTGCGTTCTGACGGCACGCGGATTTCCACATCACCTTCTTGCAACATACCGGCCATTTCACCGCCGTTGCCGCCGGTTAATGCCACCACCCGCATGTCACGTTCATGGGCTGCTTTAATGGCCCGCACAACATTGGGCGAGTTGCCTGAGGTCGAGATGGCCAGCAGAACATCGCCAGCCTGCCCGAGCGCTAACACCTGTTTGCTGAAAATCTCTTCGTAGGCGTAGTCGTTGGCGATTGCGGTCAGTGTTGAACTGTCGGTGGTCAGAGCAACTGCCGCCAGCCCCGGGCGCTCCATTTCGAACCGGTTCAGCAGTTCGGCGGAGAAGTGTTGTGCATCGCCGGCCGAGCCGCCATTGCCGCAACTTAAAACTTTGCCACTGCTTTTCAGGCTGCCGACCATCACATTGCCGGCGGCTTCAATAGCGTCGGGCAGACTGTCGGCAGCGGCCTGTTTAACGGCAATGCTGTCTGCAAAGTGCTCGCGGATACGATCGTTGCTGCTCATAATCGGGTCTGCCCCTGAATGGAATCTCGCAGTAGTTGCTGCTTATTCTAAATCACCCCGTCGGTGGAAAAGGCATTTTTTATCCACTCGATTGTGGTCTGTGTGGGGTCCTCGAGGCTACCTGAGATCGCTACGACGTCAAAGCGCACCGGTAGCTCAGCGAATGTCCGGCGTTGTTGCAGCCAGATCGCGGTACTGCGGATGATGCGGCGCTGCTTGCTTGCCTGCACCGTCGCGAGCGGCCCGCCATAGCCCTTGCTGCGCCGGTAGCGCACTTCGGCGATTACCAGACAGCTGCCATCTTCAAGAATCAGGTCGAGTTCGCCAAAGCGGCAGCGAAAATTGCTGTCGATTAATTGCAGTTTGTGCCGTTGCAGATAGCGGCTTGCCAGAGCTTCGGCTTTGGCTCCCGCTTTAAGATGTGCGGCGACCGGCGGCTTGCCGGTGGCACTCACTCGGCCGTCAGCAAATCGCCGGGGCTGTCGAGGATCAGGCGCGGCGTTTCGGGTAGCGGGCGTGGGCGCCCGTTCGAGCCGATGTAGGCCCAACTCAGCTCGCGGCGCACGCGATTCTGCTTGTCCATGGTCAGCTTGCCGCTAAGGCCGTTTACCGGCGTTTCGATATTGGCCCTGCTTTTATTGAGCAGCGGCATCAGGCGATACGCATCATGGCCCATGGCATAAAACCGCAGGCGACGTTTGCTGCTGCGCCCGAGCCTGTTAACCAGCACTGTTTCGAAGTCAGCGCCGGTATTGCCGATGCCCAGCACCCACGGTGAATCAGGGAAGTTAATGTCGCGCAGGTCGGGTTCAGCCCGGCCGCCCGGTACGAAGACCGCCGAAGTCGAGTAGGTGGGAAGCTTGCCCGCGTAGTAATAGCGCAGCTGCGGACGCACGAGCTTGGCTGTCTTGGCGTTGGCCGCCAGAAAAATGAAGTCGGCATCCTGCCGCATGCGCGGCTCGAACTCCGTGCTGCGGCCGATAATCTGATCGAGTTGTTGATGCCGCTGATTGCTCTCGTCGAGTAGCAACATGTTCTGAATAGCTGTTGCGAAGTCCGCCGAGTCGGTTGAGTAGGTAACGGCACGCAACACAAAGCCTCCCTGTGCGCGCAGCTCCTCGTTAAAGCTGTTCAGTAAGCGCTCACCCCAGGCGTTGTCTGGAATCATGACCAGCGCATTACGATGCCCTTCGGCCAGTGCGCGCCGCGCAACCTGCCGGGCTTCATCTTCGGGGCTCAGTGCAAACTGATAAAAACCACGGCCGAAGCCACCGGCAGAACGCATGGTGTGATTATTGAGCGCCAGTGTCGTGGCCGGCGGCGACATCGAGGCGACTTCATCGACAGATTCTTTTAACAGCGGGCCGACAATAAAGTCGACGCGGTCGCGCACAGCCAGCTCCATAGCGCCCAGTGCACCGTCTGCGCCTGCGGTGTCGTAGATCAGTATTTCCGGCCGCTCGGGGACATCGCCGAGCTCAAAGTGGGCTGCGAGAAAGCCTTCGCGAATGGCTTCGGCGGTAGCTTTCTGCCGACCCGATAACGGCAACAATACGGCGACGCGGTCCGGGTAGTTCAGCATAGCGCCGAGTTGATCGAGCAATTCGGGCACCAGTCCGCGGGCGGCCGGGTGGGCGGGGTAAGCCTGCCGCCAATCGCGCAGTGCCTGACGCAGGTTCGCGTAGTTGTTGCGTTGCTGGTAGCTCAGATACCCGAGTACCAGCCAGCCGTTAACGACTTCGTCGGCAGCCGACGGATTCTTCGGCAGGCTCGAACCGGAGGTTTGCAGGCCCTTATAGATAAGCCGCTGGTTGTCGAGTTTGTCGGTGCGGGAGCGCATGTCGGTTTCACGTTGCATCAGCACATCAACCGCAGACTCCGGACGACCGAGCTGGAACAGCGACTCTGCCCGCAACAGCAGCGTGCGGGGTGAATCGTAGTCCGGGTCTTCCAGCGGAATTTTATCGAGTGCTTTTAATGCCTGGTTCGGCTGTCCGTTACCGAGTTTGACCTCGGCCGAAACCAGCGACCACGTGCCGTAGTTAATATCGCTGAGCACCGGTTTAACCTGAGCAAGCAAACGTTCTGCGCCGGAGGCATCGTTTGCGAGATAGCGCTCGCGCGCGGTCAATATAAGGTAGCGATGCTGCGCATCTGTTTGCTGGTTGGCCTGCGCAGCGTTGGCCAGATCGAGATAGGCGAGCGCAGCACCTTCATGGTCGCCAAGCTGTGACAACTCCTCGGCCTGACGACGCGATTGCGTCGAGCCGAACGAACCGCCACTATTGCTGTAGCCACCGTCGGGCGCCGTAGCGCAGCCTGCCAGTATTAAGCCTGCTGCCATTGGCAACAGCCATACTCGAGTAAATTTGTTGGTCAGATATGTCATCGAATAAGAACAAACCGGGTAAAGCCAAGAAAGCGGCGGGTGCGCTGTACGTGGTCGCCACGCCGATCGGTAATCTGGCCGATCTGAGCGAGCGCGCCCGCTCAACACTGACCGAAGTCGATCTGATCGCAGCGGAGGACACTCGCCACACTGCAAGGATGTTAACTCATCTGGGAGTGCGAACCGAACTGATTTCCTGCCACGAACACAATGAAACAGAGCGTGCGGGGCAAATTACCGGAAAGCTGCAGGATGGTCTAAATGTCGCATTGGTCAGCGATGCCGGCACGCCACTGATGAGCGACCCCGGCTATCGGCTGGTTAAGGCCGTGGCCGATGCAGGCTTGCCGGTTGTGCCGGTACCCGGCGCCTGTGCAGCGATTGCGGCGCTGTCTGTGGCCGGTCTGCCCAGCGATCAGTTTCGCTTTGTCGGTTTTCTGCCGTCTGCAGCTAAAGCGCGCCAAGCCAAACTGCAGGCACTGGCTGGCAGCAGCGACAGCCTGTTGTTTTACGTCTCGGTGCACAAGCTCGACGCAACGCTTGGCGACATGATCACCGCATTCGGTGCCGACCGGCCTGCCGTGCTTGGTCGGGAGATCACCAAGCTCTACGAGACGTTTTACAGAGGTGACCTCGCCGCTGTGCGGGAGCAGGTGGCGGCCGACCCCGGTGGCGGCAAGGGCGAGCTGACGTTGGTGGTGGCCGGTTGCGGCGATATAGCTGCGGCAGGGGACGAAGAGGTGCGGCGGGTGCTAACGGTGCTGCTCGAGGAGTTGCCGGCCTCCCAGGCAGCCGCTCTGGCAGCCAAGCTGACCGGCCGGCGCAAGCGCGAGGTTTATGAGCTGGCGATGTCGCTGAAGCCAACGGACTAAACCTGCCTGCGGCCTGTGTTTCTGCCGTATTCCACAGATTATCAATAACTTGCGTATACAGCGGTCAGCCGCTAAGGTGCACGCCGGAGTCGGCCAGACAATCGCTCGCTTTGCGGGAGGAAAGTCCGGGCTCCATCGGGCAGGATGCCAGGTAACGCCTGGGGGACGCGAGTCCACGGAAAGTGCCACAGAAAATATACCGCCTGCTCTGCAGGTAAGGGTGAAATGGTGCGGTAAGAGCGCACCGCGCGTCTGGCAACAGGCGTGGCAGGGTAAACCCCATCCGGAGCAAGACCAAATAGGGGAGTAGGCCGGTTCGACCGGCCATCCGTGCCCACGGAACTCCCGGGTAGGTCGCATGAGGCCGGTGGCGACACCGGTCCCAGATGAATGGTTGTCCACGACAGAACCCGGCTTATCGGCCGACTCCTTTTTTCTTTATATTCAAATATTTAGGGTGCTTTTAGCACCCGCATCGACAGCCTTTGGCGCAAAATCGCGCTGAACCCCGCGAAAACAGTGCGTTTTACGTAAAAATCCCCACTTCTCATAAAGGCTTAAAAGAAGGCGCCGTAAGCCTATGATTTTCCGTCAACAGATGACCCTGAAAACCACTAAAAACCACCCCTAAGTTGCTGTAGCACAACGAAATAATCGGGTCTTATGTTGACACCCCCGCGCAGCCGTCAATATAGTGTTGAAAAGTGGTTAGAAGTGGGAGGAAATGGGCTAATTGATCTGCTTGGCCCAATCCAACGATGTTGAAAGGTGCGACCAAAATTACCCTCGATGCCAAGGGCCGCATGGCAATTCCGGCGCGTTATCGCGACGAGATTGCTGCGCGTGCGGCCGGCACGTTGGTGTGCACGGTCGATCTCGACAACTGCCTGCTGATCTATCCGCAACCCGATTGGGACGACCTCGAGCGGCGCCTGATGCGTCTGCCGGGAACGGTACCGGCTAACCGCCGCATTCAACGTTTGATGCTCGGCCATGCAGCCGAGCAACAAATGGACAGTCATGGCCGCATTCTTATTCCGCGCGAGTTGCGCGAGTTTGCCGGCCTCGACAAGCAAGTGATGCTGCTCGGTATGGGTAACAAGTTTGAGCTGTGGGATGAGGCGCACTGGAACGACAAAGTCGATTCATACCGCGGTGATGATGTGACAGATGGTTCGGAAGAACTCCAGTCACTGTTGATTTAGTTGTTGTTGCGAACCGGCTTGCGGGCCGGTTGGAGACGTCATGCACAACCTACATGTTCCGGTGCTACTCGACGAAGTGCTGGAGCATATGCAGGTAAAACCGGAAGGATTCTACGTAGATGGAACCTTCGGGCGTGGCGGTCATAGTAAAAAAATTCTCGAGCAGCTGGGGCCCGACGGGCGCTTGCTGGTTATCGACCGGGATTTGGAAGCGATGCGGGTGGCGGAAGAACTGGCGATGTCTGACCCGCGGGTAATTACTCATCATGCGAGTTTCGGGGGGTTGCGAGAGATTCTGATGGAACACGGGATCTTTGGCGAAGTAGACGGAATCCTGCTGGACCTGGGAGTGTCCTCCCCCCAGCTGGATGACGCCGCACGCGGCTTCAGCTTTATGGCTGACGGCCCGCTGGATATGCGCATGGATTCCACCGCTGACCTTACTGCTGCCGACTGGGTTAACACTGCGAGTCACAGTGAGCTCGCCAGCGTGATCGCACGTTACGGCGAAGACAAAAACGCCCGGCGTATTGCCACAGCAATTTGTACTACTCGCGAGCAGCAACCGTTTGCCACCACCAGACAACTGGCCGATGCCATTGAGTCGGCTGCGCCGCGCTATGGCAAGGGCAAGCACCCGGCTACAAAAACCTTTCAGGCGATCCGGATTTTTATTAACGACGAGCTGGGCGAAGTTGAGCGGGCGTTGGCGGCTGTCATCGAAGCGCTGCGTACCGGCGGCCGGATGTGCGTTATCAGTTTCCACTCGCTCGAAGATCGTCTGGTGAAACGTTTTATGCGCGATCACTCACGGGTTGATCCGGCGCTCGCCAAACTGCCCTTTGTTCCCGAGTCGGCAAAACCTGCATTACGCCTGATCAACGGCGCTATTCGTGCCGGCGATGCAGAGCTTGAAGAAAACGTCCGCGCCCGTAGCGCGGTATTGCGCGTCGCGGAGGTTCTGTAATGAGCAGCCCGATGAGCGAAGCCCTGCGTCTTACCGGCATCTGCACCGTGCTGGCAGCGTTGGTTATGACGACAGCGATTGGCTGCATTTACAGCAAGCATCAGTCGCGCAAACTGTTTGTCGAGCTGCAGAGTCTGATGACGGAGCGCGACGAGTTAGCTGTCGACTGGGGCCGTCTGCAGATCGAGCAGAGTACCTGGTCGACTCATTCGCGTGTTGAAAAGCTGGCCCGCGGCCAGATGCGCATGCGCACCCCGCAACCTGATGATATCCGGCTGGTACGCCCATGATGAAGGTGCGTCCATGAAGAGGTGGACCAAGGAAGAGCAGCAGCGCAGCTTCAATGTTCGCTGCTACTTTGCCGCCTTCATTCTTGTCCTCGGGGTTGTTGGTTTGTTTTCCCGTGCGGTGTATCTGCAGGTTGTCGACGAGGCGTTTCTGGAGAAACAGGCTGACGCGCGCCATATCCGTGTCGCCAAGTTGCCGGCTTACCGCGGTGCAATTACCGACCGTAACGGTGAGGTGCTGGCAGTCAGTACGCCGGTAGACAGTATCTGGGCGAACCCGAAAGTGTTGGTCAATTCGCCTGAGCAGATTCCCAAGCTTGCCCGCATGCTTGATCTGAACGTCAAGGATCTGAACGCGAAGCTCTCACGCAATGCGAACAAAGAATTTATTTACCTGAAGCGTCACATGAATCCGAGTGATGCGGACAAGGTGATGGCCAACAGTGTGCCCGGTGTCTACGTTGAGCGTGAATACCGCCGCTATTATCCGGCAGGCGAAGTAACGGGCCATTTGCTGGGCTTTACGAATATTGATGACCAGGGGCAGGAAGGTCTCGAGCTGGCGTTTGATCACCGCCTGGCCGGCAGCCCCGGTAAAAAGAAAGTGCTCAAAGACAAGTTCGGTCGCAGCGTGGAAGATATCGAGGCGATCCGCGCGCCGCGCAACGGCCAGCAAATTATGGCCAGTATCGATCTGCGGATTCAGTACCTCGCTTACCGGTCGTTGAAAGGGGCGATAAAGCAGCACAAAGCGCGAGCCGGTTCGGCGGTAGTGATCGATGTTTACAGCGGCGAAGTGCTGGCAATGGCAAACCAGCCCAGCTACAACCCGAACAACCGCTCCAGTTTTAATGCCAGTCGCTATCGCAACCGTGCGATCACCGATATTTTCGAGCCGGGCTCAAGCCTCAAGCCATTAATCGTGGCTGCTGCACTTGAATCCGGTAAATACAGTCACGACTCTTATATAGATACCTCGCCCGGTTGGGTCAAAGTCGGTCCGAAAAAGATCGAAGACAAGCGCAACCTTGGCCGTATTGATATGAGTACCGTGCTGCAGAAATCCAGCAACGTGGGCTCAACCCGTATTGCCATGTCGCTGGAGTCGGAGGAGTTGTGGACGGTGCTGTCGCGCTTCGGCCTCGGTCAGTCGACAGCGAGCGGGTATCCGGGCGAGTCAGCCGGGTTGCTCAGTCATTACTCTAACTGGCGACCGATCAGTCAGGCGACGCTGGCTTACGGCTATGGCATGTCGATGACGGCCCTGCAGCTCGCGCAGGCGTATGCGGTGTTCGGTAACGGCGGCTTGCAGCGTCCGGTTTCACTGACGCGGGTTGATCAGGCACCGATTGCACGCCGGGTCGTGCAGCCCGAAGTTGCCACAGCTGTGCTCGGCATGATGGAAGGCGTCACCCAGACCGGTGGCACCGGCACGCAGGCTGCCATCACCGGGTATCGCGTGGCCGGCAAAACCGGCACCAGTTTGAAAGCAACGGCGGGCGGCTATGCCGAAGATCGCTATACCGCGGTGTTTGCAGGGTTGGCGCCGGTCAGTAGTCCGCGACTGGCAATTGTTGTTGTTGTCGATGACCCGTCTGCAGGCCAGTACTACGGCGGACAGGTCGCCGGGCCGGTATTTGCCGATATAGCCTCCGGCGCGATGCGCATACTCGCGGTTGCACCGGACGATACGCACAGTGTGCGTGGTCCGAACCTCACGCTCGCGGAGGTAGCTCCGTAAATGAGTGCGGGAATTAAACTTGCTGAACTCTTTGATGACCTTGTGGCACCGGTAGCCGAACTCGTAGTTGCTGACATTACGACCGACAGCCGTAATGTGCGGCCCGGTACTTTGTTCCTGGCCTGTCAGGGTTTCGAGCATCACGGACTGGAGTTTCTTGAGCAGGCACTTGCTAACGGGGCGACCGTTGTTGCCTGGGAGCCTGCCAAAGGTGTCGCCGAACCGGACGATATCGACGGCGTTGTATTAATTGAAGTGCCGGAACTCGGTCTTTATATAGGCGGTATCGCTGACCAGTTTTTCGGCCAGCCGTCTGCGCATACGGCTGTAACCGGAATTACCGGCACGAATGGCAAAACGACTGTTGCCTGGCTGGTGGCGCAAGCCTGCGACCTGCTCGGTCGTAAAGCGGGCTATATGGGTACGGTCGGCTACGGGTTTACCAATGATTTATCACCCGCTGCGCTAACAACACCCGGTGTTATTGCCGTGCATCGCCATTTGCGTGCGATGACCGATGCCGATGCCACCGACGTGGTCATGGAAGTGTCTTCACACGGCCTTGATCAGGGGCGGGTGGATGGCGTGCGCTTCAAGACAGCGGCTTTTACCAATCTAACGAGGGATCACCTCGACTATCACGGCAGCCTCGAGGCTTATGCTCAGGCGAAGGCTGCCCTGTTCACCGATTTCCAGCCGGAAATTGCAGTTCTCAACGTCGCGGATGAGTTTGGCAGGGAGTTAGCCCGCTTATTGCACAAGGATGTGCACCTTTTGAGCGTGTCTGCTGATCCGCGTTGTGAGGCTGCGTTGTCGGCTGAGTTACTGCAGGCCGATAGTAGCGGTCTGCAAATCCGCTTTAGCGGAGACTACGGCGATGCAGAACTGCATTCGCCGCTATGGGGCAGTTTTAACGTCGAGAATCTCGCCGTTGCTGCCGGCATTCTGTTGTCACTCGGCATTGATCTCGCCGACGCGGTTGCCGCGCTTGCGCAGTGCAAGCCGCCTGCCGGCCGGATGGAGCCCGTTGCTGCTGCGACGGAACAGCCGCTGGTCATTATCGATTTTGCACACACACCCGATGCGCTCGATAAAGCGCTGACCTGCGTGCGTCAGCATTGCGACGGCACTTTGTGGTGTGTGTTCGGTTGCGGTGGTCACCGCGACACGGGTAAGCGTGCCCCGATGGGTGCTATTGCGGCGAAGCTTGCCGACAAAGTGATTCTTACTGATGACAACCCGCGTGACGAAGTTCCCGCTGCGATTATTGCCGACATTGTCAGCGGCTTTCCCGAAGGCAGCCAGCCGGAAGTCATTCATGACCGCGCAGCTGCGATCGCTGCTGCTGTTGCTGCGGCAACTGCAGGCGATGTCGTGTTGGTGGCCGGTAAGGGTGATGAGGACTATCAGCTCGCGGGAACGCAGCGGTTGTCTTTCTCTGATCGGGTGGCCGCGCAGACTGCACTGAGTCAGGCGGGTGCAGCCGGCGGTGGGGTGCAATGAGTATGACGACACTTGCCAATGTCGCAGACCAGATTGGCGGACGCCTGATTGGCGACGATCAGAGTTTTGATGCTGTATCGACCGACACCCGCAGCCTGCAGCCGGGGCAGCTCTGGTTTGCTTTGCACGGCGAGCGGTTTAATGCCAACGAATTTATCGACAGGGCTGCAGAGCTCGGTGCAGTCGGTGCGGTAGTTGATCACAAGCTCGATACAAATATTGCGCAGATTGAAGTTAAGGATACCCGTAAGGCGCTCGGCGATTTCGCGGCGGCCTGGCGCCGGACTATGGATATTCCCGTTGTCGGAATTACCGGCAGCAACGGCAAGACCACCGTTAAGGAAATGGTCGCGGCTATCTTGCGTGCCAGTTTTGGCAGTGATGATGCTGTGCTGGCCACTAAGGGCAACTTTAATAATGACATCGGCCTGCCGCTGACTGTGCTGGAGCTGCGGGAGCACCATCAGGCCGCTGTTATCGAAATGGGCGCCAGCGCTGCCGGAGAGATTGAGTATCTGGCGGGAATTGCGGCGCCGCAGGTAGGCATTGTGAACAACGCTGCTGCAGCTCACCTGGAAGGTTTTGGCAGTCTGGCCGGAGTGGCCAGCGCCAAAGGCGAAATGTTTACCGCATTGCCTGAAGGCGGTGTTGCGATCATCAACCGTGATGACGCGTTCTATGACTACTGGTCGTCCAGTTGCTCGCACTGTGCGCAAATCTCTTTCGGCCAGAATGCAGCGGCCGATTTTGTCGTCACTGATATTGAAGAAGATGCCAAGGCCGGTGAGCTGAGGTTTCTGCTGCGTTCGCCGCTCGGCATGCACCCGCTGCATCTGCCGATGGTGGGTCGGCACAACGTTCTGAATGCTGCCGCCGCGGCAGCAGCGGCCGTCTCTTGTGGCGTCGACATGGAAGCGATTGAGCAGGGGCTCGCCGCGATGGCGAATGTCTCCGGTCGGCTGCAGGCAGTTACAACGGCGGGTGGCGTGCATTTGTTTGATGACACCTATAACGCCAACCCGGACTCTGTCGGTGCCGCGATTGAGTTTCTGGCCAGTCAGCCGGGCGAGCGTTGGTTGGTGTTAGGCGATATGGGTGAGTTGGGCGCTAATGCCGCCGAACTGCATAGCGGTATCGGGTTGAAGGCGCGCGAAGCAGGTATCGATCGCCTGTTGTGCACCGGTGAATTGAGTCACAACACCGTTGCTGCCTGGGGCAATGACGAGACCGGGCGCTGGTTCGAAGGTGTCGGTGATCTTATCGAGGAGTTGCGTGATAACGCGGTTGCGGGTGCACACGTACTTATTAAGGGCTCGCGGTTTATGGGGTTGGAACGGGTAGTACGGGCGTTGGCGGATGACGCCGGCGAAGAGCAGGCAGGGGAGTAACTGATGCTGTTATACGTTTTTGAGTTCTTGAGCGATATCTACTCGGGGTTCAATGTTTTTACCTACATCACCCTGCGCGCGATTCTGGCGGCACTCACTGCGTTGGTGTTCTCGTTCGTACTCGGCCCGATCATGATTCGCAAATTACTCGAGCGGCAGTTCGGACAGACGATTCGTCTGGACGGCCCGGAAAGTCATCTCGAGAAAACCGGTACACCGACAATGGGTGGTGCGTTGATCATTGTCGCGATCGCCGTCAGCACACTGTTGTGGGCCGACCTGAATAACCGTTACGTCTGGGTTGTGCTCGGCGTAACTGTCGCGTTCGGCATTATCGGGCTTATCGACGACTGGAAGAAGCTGGTTCTGCAGGATCCGAACGGTATGCGCGCCCGCACCAAGTTCCTGTCGCAGTCGGCGGTCGGTTTCGTTGCGGCCTGGTTTTTATACTCGGGTTCGCAGGAGCCCTATCAGACAGCACTGCTGATTCCTTACTTCAAAGACTTGCTGTTGCCGCTTGGCGGCTTCTATGTGGTGTTCACGTATCTGGTGATCGTCGGTACCAGCAATGCCGTAAACCTGACTGACGGGCTCGATGGTCTGGCGATCATGCCGTCGGTACTGGTTGGTGGTGCGCTGGGCATCTTTGCCTACGCCGCAGGCAACATTAATTTTGCCGATTATCTGGGTTTGCCCTACATCTTCGGTGCGGGCGAGATGATGGTGTTTTGTGCCGCGCTGGCCGGTGCCGGCCTCGGGTTTTTGTGGTTCAACACGTATCCCGCACAGGTGTTCATGGGTGATGTCGGCGCGCTGGCGCTGGGCGCAGCCCTCGGCACGGTGGCGGTTGTTGTCCGTCAGGAGTTGGTGCTGTTCATTATGGGCGGTGTGTTCGTCATGGAGACGGTATCGGTAATGATGCAGGTCGCGTCGTTCAAGCTCACCGGCAAACGGATTTTCCGGATGGCACCGTTGCATCACCACTACGAACTAAAGGGTTGGGCGGAGCCGAAAGTAATTGTTCGCTTCTGGATTATTACTGTGATTCTGGTTTTGGTGGGTTTATCGAGTCTGAAGATTCGATAGATACTTTCGTTAAGACATACAGACATTGACTAACGCAGCTTTGAAAACGATAGACAACAGCGAACGGTCCGTACTGGTTATCGGTATGGGTGTCACCGGTGTGTCGTGCGCGCGCTACTTTGCGGCGCGCGGGATTGCTGTGCAGTTTGCTGACAGCCGCGAACAGCCCCCGGGTCTGGATGAAGTGCGGCAGCTGTGTCCGCAAGCGGAAATTTTTGCCGGTGCGTTGCCCGAGGAATTGCCCTCCGGTGTCGTGCAGGTAGTTGTGTCGCCGGGAGTCCGGGTGCCGGAAGCACTCCTTGCTCAGGCGCGCAGCAACAGTGTGTCGGTGGTCAGTGATATCGACCTCTATCTCATGGAAGAGATGTCGTCGGTATTGCTGGTCACCGGATCCAATGGCAAGAGTACGGTTACGAGTCTTGTGAACCATATTCTTAATGCGGCGGGACGGCAGTCAGTGGCCGGTGGCAACCTGGGCATTGCTGCCCTTGATCTGCTGGATGAGCCGCATGATGTTGCGGTGCTGGAGTTGTCGAGCTTCCAACTGGAACGCAGTCAGCCGCCCCACTCAGCTGTGGCTGCTGTTCTGAATCTGGCTGTAGACCACATCGACCAGCACGGCAGTTTCACCGCGTACCGTGATGCCAAGGCCCGCATTTATGAAAACTGCGAGTTGGCTTTGGTGAATCGCGATGAGCCGGAGCTCGCCGCGATGGTGCCTGCCGGCAAACCAACCATCAGTTTTGGTATCGGTCAGCCCCGGGAAGGTGAATGGGGAGTTGCCGGTGGTCAGGTGATGTTCGGCAATGAGCCGGTCATGCCCGTTAGCGGAATCCCGCTGGTCGGGCGGCATAACCTTGCGAATGTGTTGGCCGCTTGCGCGATTGCGCAGGCGAGTGGTGTACCGCGGAGCGTTATGGCCGCGGCAGTATCAAGTTTTGCAGCACTGGAACACCGGATGCAGTTGGTGCCGACGGACGACGGCATTGTCTGGATCAATGATTCGAAAGCAACCAACGAGGCGGCTGCTGCAGCCAGTGTCGATTCGGTTTCCGACCCGTTGATTCTGATCGCGGGCGGCGATGGCAAAGGTAGTGACTTCGCGATGCTGGCTGAAGCGTTGTTAGGGCGCGATGCCTGCGCATTGATTTACGGACAGGACGCTGTAGAAATTCAGGCGGTGCTGGCGCCGGTATGTGCTGTGAGCCGGGTTGCTGATCTGGAAGCCGCTGTGAAAGATGCTGGTGCCATCGCTAAACCCGGTTGCACCGTATTGCTTGCTCCTGCATGCAGCAGTCTGGATATGTTCCGGAACTTTGCCGAACGCGGCGAACGTTTTGTTGCTGCCGTTAACAGTCTGGGTGGAGGTTCCGGTTCATGAGCCGTCGTAATTCATCCCAGGCTTTCGCTTTGCCCGACGGCACTCTGATGTTCGTTACGATGCTGTTAATGTGCGGCGGACTGGTCATGCTGACATCGGCCTCGGTGTCGGTGGCGGAAAACTCTGCAGGCACACCGTTTTACTTTTTGCGACAGCAGTTGCTTGCGGTTGTAGTGGGTCTTGCAGCCGGTGCCGTCATGCTGAAGATTCCGACCGAGGTCTGGGAGCGTGCCGGCTTTGCTCTGGTGGTCCTCGCAATGCTGCTGCTGGTTGCGGTATTGATTCCCGGACTGGGGC
>Ga0070729_10004444_pt1 | contig 15268 bp, 10 predicted proteins | sample tdDd472_FD_66725 | JGI IMG/M metagenome (GOLD analysis project Ga0070729, IMG submission 66725) | Marine sediment microbial communities from the Atlantic coast under amendment with organic carbon and nitrate - tdDd47.2 | ecosystem: Environmental > Aquatic > Marine > Coastal > Sediment | place...
TCCGCCTCGCTGAGCGCCTTGCCGAGCGTGGCGAAGACGTTGGGAGGTCCGGACACGGTGAACATGCCCGAGTCGTTCTCGATGTCGTCGCCGCCGGCATCGAGCGCGACCTCCATCAGGGCCTCTTCGTCGACGCCGTCGGCCGCGACGGTGTAGACCGCCTTCTGCTCGAAGTTCCACGAGACGCTGCCCGGCTTGCCCATGGAGCCGCCGCGCTTCTCGATCGTGCTGCGCACCTCGGAGCTGGTGCGATTGACGTTGTCGGTGATCGTTTGGACCACGATCCCGACGCCGCCGGGGCCGTAACCCTCGTAGGTCAGCTCCTGGATCTGGTCGCCGCCGGCTTCACCGCTGGCGCGCTTGATGGCGCGATCGACGGTGTCCTTCGGCATATTGGCGGCGCGCGCCTTGTCGAGCTGGAGGCGTAGCGGGATGTTGTCTTCCGGCTTGGGGCCGCCGTTCTTGACGGCCGCCATAATCGCCTTGGAGATCTGCGAAAACGCCTTGCCGCGCTTTTTGTCCTGCGCCGCCTTGCGGTGCTTGATGTTTGCCCATTTTGAGTGACCGGCCATAGCGGGTAAGTATACGTTTCCGTGGAACCGATCGCGCCGGGCGGCGTGGGTTTACAGTTCGCAGTTCACCGTTTGCAGTCGCGGCCAGGGCCGGGAAGGCATCGGATGACTAGTCAGCGAGACGCTGCCCGCCGGAGGCTTTCGGCCCACTCCGACTGCAAACCGTGAATTGCAAACGCGCGCTGCCCCACGGCGCCGCAAGCGTGTCCCGCGATCTCCCGCGCGCGCTAACCCAGCGCCGCTTGCGCCGCGGCGAGGCGCGCGATCGGCACGCGGAACGGCGAGCAACTCACGTAGTCGAGACCCGTGTCGTGGAAGAACGCGACCGAGGCGGGGTCGCCCCCGTGTTCGCCGCAGATCCCCAGCTTGAGCTCGGCCCGCTGTGCGCGTCCTTCTTTGCACGCCAACCGGACCAGGCGCCCAACTCCCACGGTGTCGAGGCTCTGGAAGGGATCCTGGGGATAGATTTCCTTCTCGACGTACTCCGTCAGGAAGCGGCCGGCGTCATCGCGCGAGAAACCCATCGTCATCTGCGTGAGGTCGTTGGTTCCAAACGAGAAGAACTCCGCCTCCTCCGCGATGGAGCCGGCAACGAGCGCGGCACGCGGCACTTCGATCATCGTGCCGATCGGAATGACGACCTCGCGGCCCTTCTGTGCGGCGACCTTGGCGAATGTGGTTCGAAGCAGATCGGCGCAGAATCGCAATTCCGCCACCGTCCCGACCAGCGGGACCATGACCTCAGGGTGCGCGTCGATGCCGGCTTCCCACGCCTCGCACGCTGCCTCCGCGATCGCTCGCCCCTGCATCTCGACGATCTCCGGGTAGGTGACCGCGAGCCGACAGCCTCGGTGACCCAGCATCGGATTGAACTCCTCGAGGTCGCGGCAACGCTGCGACACGCGTGCGTAGCTCACGCCGAGGTCCTGAGCGAGGCGGCGGCGCGCCTCCTCATTGTGGGGGAGAAACTCGTGGAGGGGCGGGTCAAGGAGACGGATCGTGACCGGCAGCCCGTCCATCGCCTTGAAGATCCCGAGGAAGTCGCTGCGCTGTTCCGGAAGGAGTTCGTCGAGGGCGCGCACGCGCGCGTCTGTCGACTGCGCCAGGATCATGCGGCGCATCGCGGCGATGCGCGATTCATCGAAGAACATGTGCTCGGTGCGGCAAAGCCCGATGCCCTCCGCGCCGAACTCGCGCGCCACCTCCGCGTCGTGCGGTGTGTCGGCGTTGGTGCGCACGCCCAGGCGGCGGTGCCGGTCCGCCATTTCCATGAGGCGCCGGAACGATTCGCCCAGTTCCGGCGGGCGCGTCCGCACCTGGCCGAGCATGACCTCGCCGGTGGAGCCGTCGAGGGAGATCCAGTCGCCCTCTTGCAGGGTTTGCCCGCCGATTTCGAGGGTGTGAGCCGCGCTGTCGATCATGGCGTCCGCGCATCCGGCGACGCAGCACTTGCCCATGCCGCGCGCAACCACTGCGGCGTGGCTGGTCATGCCCCCGAGCGCCGTGAGAATGCCCTTCGCGGCGTGCATGCCGCCGATGTCCTCGGGGGACGTTTCGCGTCGCACGAGAATGACACGCTCCTCGCGTGCCGCCCATTCCTCCGCCGTGTCGGCATCGAACACGATGCGTCCGCTGACGGCGCCGGGGGACGCCGGGAGGCCCGTGGAGCTGAGCACTGTGCGCTCCGCTTGCGGGTCGAAGGTCGGATGGAGAATCTGATCGAGTGTGTCCGCATTCACGCGACGAAGCGCGGTGGGTTCATCGATCAACCCCTCGTCTGACATCTCAATTGCCATGCGGACGGCGGCGATCGCAGTGCGCTTGCCGGCGCGCGTCTGCAGCATGTACAGCCGGCCTTCCTGCACGGTGAACTCGAGGTCCTGCATGTCGGTGTAGTGCTGCTCGAGCCTGTTCTTGATGGCAATCAGCTCGTGATAGACCTCCGGCATGTCCTGTTCAAGCCGATCGATCGGCTCGGGGGTGCGAATGCCGGCGACGACGTCCTCGCCCTGCGCGTTGACGAGGTACTCGCCGTAGAACAGGTTTTCACCCGTGCTCGGGTTGCGCGTGAAACAGACTCCGGTGCCGCTCGAATCGCCGAGGTTGCCGAAAACCATGCCTTGCACGTTCACCCCGGTGCCGATCAGTCCCTTGATCCCATGGATCGTGCGGTACTTGACGGCGCGCGTCGTGTTCCAGGAACGGAATACTGCCTCGATGGCATGCCCGAGCTGCTGCCGCGGATCCTGCGGGAAGTCCGAACCGACGTGGTCGCGGTAGATCGAGCGGTAGCGGCTCACGACCTCCTCGAGCCCGGCCTCGTCGAGATCGGTGTCGAGCACCGCCGAGCGCGACGCTTTGACGTCGGCCATCGCGGTTTCGAAGCGGTGGTGGTCGCAACCCATCACGACGTCGCCGAACATGTGGATCAGGCGGCGGTACGCGTCCAGCGCGAATCGGCGATTCCCAGAGTGCCGGGCCAGACCCTCAAGAGTCTCGTCGTTCAGCCCCAGGTTGAGGACCGTGTCCATCATCCCGGGCATCGACACGGCGGCGCCGCTGCGGACGGAAACGAAAAGCGGCCGCGCCGCGTCCCCGAAGCCGCGATCCATGGCTCGTTCGAGCCGCTCGATGGCGGCATCGATCTGCGCGACCACATCCGCAGGCACGACGTGGTCTTCCTCGTAGAAGCGCTGGCAGACGCTGGTCGCGATGGTGAAGCCGGGCGGCACCGGAAGGCCGATGCGACACATCTCCGCGAGATTGGCCCCCTTGCCACCGAGCAGGTCGCGGAATGAGGCATCGCCCTCTGTGGCGTCGTCCCCGAAGAAAAATACGTGCTGATCAGTCTTCTGGTCGCTCATTCTTGGGTCTCCGCCTTGGTCTCGACGTCGCTCTGCACGGTGTCCGGATCCACCTTCTTCGGAGTTTCCTCCCCGAACTGGAAGCTATCCAGAAACCAAAGCCAGCGCGCCTCGAAGCGTTCGAATTCCATCCCCGGGGAGAGGTCCGGCCCCAGCCACTCCATCAGTTCGGCCGGAACCAGCACTCCGAGGCCGTCGGGTCCGATGCGCAGCTCAATCGAGTCCAGACGTTCGTTGAGCCGCGGTTCTTTTTCACCGGGAACCCAGCCTCGCAGGACCGCCTCCCGGCGCAGCGTGACCGTGCCACGGACCGAAAAGACGATCGCGTTGACCGCGACAGGCAGCCGAATTCGACCATCCGCCAGCGTCTCGGCGGGGCCGGAGATCTTGGCGCGCTTCATGGCCCGAATGAGCAGATGGTCCTGGGTGAGGACCACGGCGCGGGCGTCGGTCCAATCCGCTCGACTGCGGATTCCGAGCGATCGGCGCAGGTCGTCGCTGAGACAGTCCCATTCGCGCTCAAACTCGGCCCTCGCCGCGGCCCCGCGAAACGTGCGAAACGTCCCCTCGGGGGTGCTGCGGTCCGTTTCACGGGGCGGCAATGCACATGCCGCCAACGTTGCGACCACCAGTGCCGCGGCGCTCGTTCGGAACCCCACGCGCGAATCCTATCAAGCTGGAGGGATGGGGCGCATTGACTTGCGCGCCCGCACGCCAATACTAAGGCCCGCGACCGCGCTTCGGCAGACGGCTGGATCGGGCGGAACTCGGGCGCGGGACGTTGGGCATATCGGTCGTGGTCTCGAAGGCGAGGCCGTGGACGCACAAACGAAACAAGCGGGCGGACGCCCGTGAACGAGGCTGGCTCGATACCGCACGGTGTCGGAGGCACGGCAGGAGGAGTCGACGAGTGGAGCCGCGCAAGCGATTGGGGGAAATCCTCATCCAAATGGGCCTCGTCACGCCGGGCAAGGTCGAAGACGCCTTGACCCACGCCAAGCGCACCGCCCTGAAACTCGGCGAGGCGTTGATCGACCTCAACATGGTCACGGAAGAGCAGGTCGTCAAGGCGCTCTGCCGACAGAACAAGTTGCCCTTCGTCGACCTCACCAAGGTGAAGCTGCGGGAGGAAGTGGTGGACCTGATCGACTCGCGTGTCTGCGAGGAGTACGACATGGTCCCGATCAAGAAGCAGGGCAACCAGATCTTCGTCGCGATCCGCGATCCCAACCAGGTCTATCAGGCGGACGGCCTCCAGTTCGTGCTGAACGCCGAGGTGAAGTTCGCGCTCGCCACGCCGTCCGCGCTCACCAACGCGAAGGCGGAGTACTACGGCGTCGGCGAGAAGGTTGCCGCCCGTGGCGCGGCCGCGATGCTCGCGGCGGATGCCGAGGAAGAGGACGACGACGCGCCGATCATCCGACTCGTGCACCAGACGCTTGAGGAGGCGCTGCGGGCTCGCGCTTCGGATATCCATGTCGAGCCGATGGTGGATCGAGTGCGCATCCGGCTGCGCGTGGACGGCCTCTGCTTCGAGGCCAAGTCGCTGCCGAAGGACATCCAGGGCGCGGTCCTGTCGCGCCTGAAGATCATGGCGCACATGGACATCGCCGAGAAGCGCAAGCCGCAGGATGGTCGCATCCAGGTGACGCTGCTCGGTCGAGAAATCGACCTGCGCGTTTCGGCGCTGCCGGCGACACACGGCGAATCGATGGTGATGCGAATCCTCGACAAGGAGGTCGCGCTCGTCGAGCTGCCCGAGCTGGGATTCGATCCCGACGACTACGCCCGCTTCCAGCGCATCATCACGAAGCCGAACGGCATCTTTCTCGTTACCGGTCCGACCGGCTCGGGCAAAACGACGTCGTTGTACGCGGCGCTCAAGGAGCTGAACCAGCCCAACGTCAAGATCATCACCGCGGAAAACCCGATCGAGTACCACCTCAAGGGCATCAACCAGTGCGAGGTGCGGCACGGCATCGGTCTGGATTTCTCGCGCATCCTGCGATCGATGCTGCGGCAGGCGCCGAACATCATCCTCGTCGGTGAGATTCGCGACCTGGAAACCGCCGAAATCGCCATTCAGGCGGCCCTGACGGGTCACCTGGTGTTCTCGACGCTGCACACCAACGACGCAGCGTCGGCCCTCACGCGCCTGATCGACATGGGCGTGAAGCCGTTCCTCGTCTCTACGGCTGTGCTCGCGATCATGGCCCAGCGCCTCGTGCGCGCGCTGTGCAACAACTGCAAGGCGCCCTGGGAGACCGAGCCGGTCAAGCTGGCCGCGCTCGGCATGACCGAGGAGACCGTCGAGGGACGGACGATCTACAAGGCGGTCGGCTGCAAGGAGTGCCGCCACGAAGGCTACCGCGGCCGCAAGGGCCTCTTCGAGCTCTTCGAGATGGATGCCCGCATCCGAGACCTGACTTTCAAGGGCGCGTCCACGCAGGATCTGCGCGCCCAGGCCCGCGCCTCGTGCGGCATGCTGACGCTGCGCGAAGACGGCATTCGAAAGATCCTTTCCGGACTGACTTCGGTCGACGAGGTCCTTCGCGTCACCGGCAGCGCATTGGAGATCTGACGTGCACTTGACGATGCCTCAATTGTTCGACCTGATGGTGGAGGAGGGCGCCTCCGACTGCCATATCACGGTCGGTCGCCCGCCGGTGGTGCGACGCCACGGCGGACTGAAGAACGTCCGTCACCCGGCGCTGACAGCGTCCGACACGATGGCGCTGGTCGAGTCGATCACGCCCGAACGGATGATGACCGAGTTCCGCGAAACGGGCAGCGCCGACTTCGGCTTCGCTCACGGCAACCGCGCGCGCTTTCGCGTCGCGATCTTCCGGCAGCGCGGACAGGCGGCCCTCGTCGCTCGTCTCATTCCCAGCCGCATCCTGACGTTCGACGAGATCGGTCTGCCCGAGGCGGTCCGGAGTCTGTGCGACCGTCCCCGCGGACTCGTTCTGGTTACCGGCCCGACCGGTTCGGGCAAGACGACGACGCTGGCGACTCTGATCGACGCGATCAACATCAACCTCGACCGGCACATCATTACGGTCGAGGACCCGATCGAGTACTACCACGAGCACAAGAAGTCGATCGTGAACCAGCGCGAGATCGGCATCGACGTCACGACCTTCGCCGAGGGCCTGCGACGCGCCCTGCGTCAGGACCCGGATGTCATCCTTTTGGGCGAAATGCGCGACCAGGAGACGATTGCCACCGCGATCACCGCGGCGGAAACCGGTCACCTGGTGTTTGGCACCCTGCACACCACCGGGTCCGCGCGCACCATGGACCGCATCATCGACCAGTTCCCCTCGGACCAGCAGGAGCAGATTCGCGTCCAGCTCTCCGTTTCGATTCTCGCGGTCATCTCGCAGGTGCTCATGGGCCGCGACGACAAGCCGGGCGTTATCGCCGGCTTCGAGGTCATGCTGATGACCCCCGCCATCGAGAACCACATCCGTAAGTCGGAGACGTTCAAGATTCCGTCCACGATTCAGACCAGCAAGAACGTCGGCATGTTCCTGCTGGACGACCACCTCCTGCAGCTCGCGAAAGACGGAAAAATCTCGACCGAGACCGCGATTCGCAAGGCGCAGAATGGGCGCACGATGGCCGAGAAGCTCGGTCAGGGAGATTCCTGATGGCCGGTTCGGACACGCGCTTCGGCGCCCGCAAAAAGATGCTTGGGCAGGTGCTCAAGGAGATGCGGGTCTGCCACGAGGGCCAGATCCAGGAGGCCCTTCAGGTGCAGAAGAAGGAGGGCGGCCAGATTGGTCAGATCCTCGTGCGCAACGGCCACATAACCGATGCGCAACTGATGCTAGCGCTCGGCAAGCAGAGTGGCCTGGAGGTCATTGACCTGTCGCAGTTCGAGCCGCAAAAGGACGCCGTCGACAAGGTCGACGAGACCATCGCGCGCCCGTTCCAGTTCGTGCCCGTGTCGTTCGACGGCAAGGTGCTCACCGTCGCCATGGCCGACCCGATGAACAAGTCGGCGTTGGATGACGTGCGCTTCACGGCCAACTGCGACGTGCACGGTGTGGTCGCCGACTCGGCGCAGATCGTGGCAGCGATCGACAAGGCCTACGGCTCGAGCTCGAACGAGAACGTGATGAAGTCGATCATCGCGGAGATCGAGACGGACGGGATCACGGGCAAGAAGAAAGCGGGGCCACGAACCGGCTCCGCTGGCGTGACCGATCTCGAGGACGCCGAGGAAATGGCGAACTCGGCGCCGGTCCGCAAACTGCTCAATTACATCCTCTATCAGGCGATTCGGGACCGCGCGGCGGATATCCACCTCGAGCCGTTCGAGGACGAACTCAAGATCCGCTACCGCGTGGACGGCGTGCTCTACGAACTGGAAGCGCCGCCCCTGCACCTCGCGACGGCACTCATCAGCCGCGTCAAGGTCATGAGCGGACTCGATATCTCCGAGACGCGCCTGCCGCAGGATGGCCGCATCGATCTCTCGATCGGCGGGCGTCCGGTCGACTTGCGCGTGTCCACGCTTCCGACCATGTTCGGCGAATCGTGCGTGATGCGTGTGCTCGACCGCAGCGTGGTCTCGCTCGACCTGACACAGATCGGTCTGCGCGAAAACGAGGTCGAGAAGATCAAACGGCTGATCGACCTGCCGCACGGCATCATTCTGGTGACCGGTCCGACCGGTTCCGGCAAGACCACCACGCTCTACTCCGCGCTCAACGATGCAAACGATGTGGGAGTGAAGATCATTACGACCGAGGATCCGGTCGAGTACGACCTGGAAGGCATCATCCAGGTCCAGATCAACGAGGACATCGGGGTTACGTACTCCTCGTGCCTGCGCGCGATCCTGCGTCAGGACCCGGATAAAATCCTCGTGGGTGAGATTCGCGACCGCGACACGGCGCAGATCGCCATCGAGGCCTCGCTGACGGGGCACGTCGTGTTTTCCACGCTGCACACCAACGACGCGCCGCTGGCGATCACTCGTCTGGTGGATATCGGTGTGGAGCCGTTCCTGATCGCCGCCACGTTGGAATCGGTGGTGGCCCAGCGTCTGGTGCGGCGGATCTGCGCGGACTGCAAAGAAATCTACGACCCCGGCGTCGATGTGCTGCGCGAACTGCAGCTTGAGCAGGCGCAGGTCGAGGGCAAGAAGTTCGCCTACGGCAAGGGTTGCTCAACCTGTAACGGCACGGGATATCGCGGACGACTGGCGATTTTCGAAATAATGATCGTTTCGGATGCGATTCGAAATCTAATCATGGACGGGGCTTCGACCTCGGATGTTCGTACCGTGTCACGCCAGGAGGGCATGCGGACCCTGCGAGAGAGCGGTCTTTTGGCGATCTTCGACGGTTTGACGACGGTCGAGGAGGTTCTGCGCGAGACCATGACGTCCGTTTGATTCGGGGCGCTTCACACACGCATTTCGGAGGAATCCCCCTGCCGGTTGCGTTTCGGGAGCGCTTTTGGAATCTTGTTGGGCCTGACGGCTCGGGCGGGGCAGGGGCCGAAGGTCGATTCGTATCAGCGAAAGGAAGATGATGGCAAGCAAGAAGGGGTCGGCTGTCTCCACCGCGACCACACCCAAGGTCTCGGCCGGATTCGGCGGTGTTTCGGAGAAACACCTCACTCAGTTCACAACGCAGCTGAGTACTCTCCAGGACGCGGGCCTGCCGATCGTCTCCTGCCTCAAGATCCTTGAGGGGCAGTTGCCCAAGGGCTACTTCAAGAACGTGCTCGTCAGCGTCACGGACGATGTCGAGTCAGGTTCGAGTCTTTCCGAAGCCCTCGCCAAGCACCCGCGCGCCTTTGACGGCTTGTACGTCAACATGGTTCGCGCCGGTGAGGCAGGCGGTGTTCTGGACGTCATCCTCGCGCGCCTCGCGGCGTTCAAGGAGAAGAGCGAAAAGCTCAAGCGGCAAGTCAAGGGCGCGGCCATCTACCCGATCGCGGTGCTGGTGGTGATCGTCCTGATCCTGCTGTTCATCATGACCAAGGTGGTTCCCAAGTTCGAGGAGGTCTTCGCGGGCCTGCCGGGCGGGGCCGAGGGCCTGCCGGCCATCACCAAATTCATGATGAGCCTCTCGGCGTGGCTCGTGAGCTGGTGGTGGGCATTCCTGCTGGCGCTGTTCATGGTGATCTGGGGGCTTCCGCGCCTGATCGGAATGACGCCGGGCGGTCGCTACTTCAAGGACTCGGTCAAGCTGAAGATCCCCATCGCGGGCAACATCTACAAAAAGGTGCTGGTGGCGCGCTTCACGCGAACCTTCGGCACGTTGATCTCGTCCGGCGTTCCGATTCTCGAGGCGCTCGACATCGTGCGCGGCGCGGCCGGCAATGCCGTGATGGAGCGCGTCATAGGTGAAGTCCACGACGCCATCCGCGAGGGTGAGTCGATCGCCGAGCCGCTCGGCAACCAGAAGATCCGCATCTTCGACGACCTCGTCATCAACATGATCGATGTCGGTGAGAAGACCGGTGAACTGGACAAGATGCTGATCAAGGTTGCGGACAACTACGACGACGAGGTCGACGTGGCGGTTTCGAGCCTGACCAGCCTGCTTGAGCCGATGTTGATTGTGGTCATGGGCGGCGCGGTGTTCGTCATCGTATTGGCGCTGTTCCTGCCGCTGCTCAAGATCATCGACACCCTGACCCAGGGCTAGGTCGCCGAAGGGCGCCGGGTGACGGGCGGCGAAGTGCGCCGGGAGGAGGAGATCCCCTTCCCGGCGCCCTTCCCCCCTTTGCTCTATCCTTTGACCTGTGTCGCTCCGGCTGCGGATCCTCCTGCTGATTGCTGCGGTCAACGTCGGCGTGCTGTTCCTCGTGGTGCGCGTGGGGCTGGCCGAGCCGCGAACCGAAACCCCGGTTCCGCCGGCCGCAGTCGGGGAAGCCCTGAGCCTCGCGCGCCAGACTTTGGAAGCGGACCTGCCCGAGCAACTGCAAGGGCGCTACATCCGCTTCGCCGTCGTCGTTCCCGCGTACGGCGCCAACGTCGAGTGGCTGGGCCCGCGTGAGGTGGAGGGGCGCATCGACGAGGTCGGCAGCCGCTTGATGGAGGGGCGCGATGCGGGTCGCTCCCGCTACTTGCTGGATTCCGAGGGGCTGACGGTGTTCGCAGGAAAGGGGCGCGGGGACTGGGCCGCCGTCTATGTCGGCTTCAACGAGCGAGCCGCGTGGGAGGCGCGCGCCGGGCTCCGTCAGACCTACGTGGTGCTGGCCATGGGCACCTTGATCCTGATTGGTGCCACCTACCTGATCCTGCGTGCTCTCGTGCTCCGGCCTCTGGAGCGATTGGAAGAGGCCAGTCGCGCGGTGGCCGAGGGTTGGGCCAGCACCCCGACAGTCCCCGTCCCGCGCGGGGGCGGCGAGATGGCGCGCGTGATCGAGAACTTCAACCGCATGGCGGCCGAGGTGGACGAGTACCAGGCTCACCTGGAAGACCGAGTGCTCGACACGTTGAAGCGCGTGACGAGCACGGAGCGCCGCCTCGTGGTGGCCCAGCGGCTGGCCGCGACCGGAACGCTGGCGGCCGGGTTCGCTCACGAGATCAATAATCCGGTCGGCGGCATCCTGAACGCGATCCTGAAGCTGCGGGAGGGCGGCCTGTCACCCGAACGGCGCGAGGAGTACTTCGAACTCGTGCAGGACGGGGTCGATCGCATCCGGACCATCGTGGAGCGCATCTTGCACTTCACGCCGCGGCAGCAGGAGCCCGCGCCCGTGGATGTGGCGGAAGTCTGCGAGCGTGCCGTGGCCCTGGCGCGTCACCGGGCGCAGGCGGTGGAAGTCGAATTGAGTCTGGAGATCGAGCGGTCCGGGGCGGATGCGTGGGAGGGGGTCGTGGGGGATCAGCAGGAGCTGACCCAAGCGCTTCTCAACCTGATCTTCAACGCGATCGACGCGATGCCCGACGGACGCAGCGGTCGGGTGGACGTGCGCGCCCGCGCTGCCGCGAACGAAGTCCAGATCGAGGTCGAGGATGACGGAGTGGGCATGGATGCGGACACCGTCCAGCGCTGCGTCGACCTGTTCTTCTCCACCAAGCCGGAGGGCGAAGGGACGGGTCTGGGGCTGGGAATCGTCCAGCACATCGTGATCGACCATGGCGGTTCGCTCGAAATCGATAGCGAGCCCAACCGCGGGACTCGGGTCCGGATCCGCCTGCCACGCGCAATCGAGGACTAGCCGGACAAGAATCACGGTGCAGTGGGCGCGACGGAGCAAAGCTGCTGCATCGTGGGCCAGGCCGCGACAGGGCAGGATGTCGTGGACAAGGGGCTCTTCTGGGGCAGCGCAGGATGTCGAATCTGGGCCGTCTGGACGCGCGTTCCGGTTGGCCGGCCCCAACCCAGCCACGCCAGCCGTGCATGGGTTGAGGCTTGCAGGCGCCGGAATCCGCGGCGACCCGAACCCGCGTCGTCGTGGATAGGTCGGGCCACGAGCCGTTTTTCGGCCCTTCGCGCGGGTGACGGTGGTGTGACCGGGAAGCGCGATGATGCCTGCGATTTCCCCCTTCAGTGGGGGGTTGCAGGTTCCGGACGGAATTGCTCCAATACGCGTCTCCCACCGGGGATGCGGTGCATTCCGTAGCGATGCACTTCAGGATTCGGGCGGGAGACGTAAACATGCGAGATCGACGCGACTTCGTCATTGCCGCGCTGGCAGCGGCACTCATCTTCACCGCCGGGCTTTTGCTCGGTGGTGCCGGAAGTGTGCTGCCGCAGGCGGAGGCACAGGACAACGGGGCAGCCAACAGCGGGGGCAGCGTCCCGCCGGGCACCGCGAGTCCGGGGATCACGATCGGAAACGACCCGCTCGCGGCGTTGCGGAACCGCAACACGACCGCGGCGCCGACGGCGTCCGATTCGATGAGCAACAACCGGTTCGTGGCGGTGACGACGCCGATCGGAAGCGGCGAGTCGGCGCTGTTTATCCTGGATGCGAAGACGGAGCAGCTCGCGGTCTATCGATTCTTGCGGAACAAGGGGCTGGCCTTCATGGCCGCTCGCAAGATCGACTTCGACCTGAAGCTCAACGGTTATGAAGACCATTCGGAGTACTCGCGAGAGAAGCTCCGCCTCGAATACGAAAAGCAGATCGCCAAGTCGACGGCCAAGAAGGTCAAGAGCGGCAGCGGCGGCTAACGGCAAAAAGAACAAAGGCAGGTTGGCAGATGGCAAAGAGCGGTGAGTTCTACACCTTCGACGAGGTCGTTCGGCAGCTCAAGATCGACGAGGGCAAGCTGAAGCGCCTCGTCTCCGAGGGCGAGATTTCCGCGTTCCGCGAAGGCGACGTGATGAAGTTCAAGCGCACGGAGATCGACAAGCTGTCCACCAAGAGTGGCGGCTCGGAGACTTCCGAGACCGTGCTGAGCGAGATCACGCTTGAGGACGAAGCTCCCGCGTTCGAGGAGTCGGGCGAGACGCTCACCGACGACCTCGTTTTCGAGAGCTCCGACACCGGCGACAAGATCAACCTGGGCGACCAGGCAGGTCTCGCCACCGAAGAGATTTCCAGCCAGGACACCTTCATCGAAGACGTGTCCGACGACGTCGGCATGACCACCGAGCCGATCGATCTTTCCGCCGACCTGACCGAAGAGGTCGAGGAAGAGGAGATCGAGGAAGTCGCCATGGGCGGCGGTGGTGCTGGTCGTGGCGGTCAGCGCCCCCAGCGCGGCGGCGCACGTCGTGCGGCAGCGACCGAAGCTCCCGCCGGCAACCCGGGAATCACATTCGCGCTCGTGCTGAGTGCCATCATCGTGTTCCTTGCCTTCGCCATGGCGTGGCGCTCGAGCGACGAGGACAAGCCGCTCGGCGACGGCATGATGCGCAACATCTCCGGCATGGTGTACGACAAGTTCGGCTCCAAGAAGGTCGAAGCCGACATCAACAAGCGCAAGGGCGAGATCAACCAGGCGTACACGGAGTCCGGCGCCGCCGAGGCTGCCGACTCGGCCACCGAAGAGTAGCGCGCCGCGCGTTCCGCACGATCGATCGTCTGGCTTTCAGCGAACGATACTCAGACCGGAAGGGAACCCCTTCCGGTCTGTTTTTATGCCCCGAGTGTCCTGTCGTATGATTCTGCCCATGACTCGAACGCTCGTTCCGCTCGGTCTGTGTGCGCTGCTGGCTGCGTGCGTGGGGCCAGGGAAGCCGGCATCCCAGTCGATCCTGAATGAGAACCGCGATTTGCGCGGCGTGATTCGAGCGCAGGAAGTGCGGATCGATGACCTCACGCGGCAGCGGAACGCTCTCGAACGCCGGCTCCAGCGGTCGGACGTCGATGAGCCGCTGGCCCCGCCCGAGCCCACGGCCGGCACGGAGTCCGAACGAAGCGCGCGCACCGAACGCGTGTTGGAGCGGTTCAAGAGTGACTCGGATGTCGAGGCTGAGCCGGCGCCGGACGGATTCCGATTCGTCCTGCGCGAGCGCGTCCTGTTCGGGGACTCGTCGGCGGAGTTGACGGAGGACGGGCGTGACGCGCTCCGTCGCGTTGCGGATGTTCTCCGCGGTCGCGGGAGCCGGATCGTCATCGAGGGCCACACGGACAACGTCAAGCCGGTCAAGGCGTCGAGCCAGGAGAAGTACCCGCGCGGCAACATCGAGATCGCCGTGGCGCGTGCGCTGGCCGTCTGGGAGTTCCTCGCAGGCGAGGGGCGCATCGACGAACCGCGTCTCGCCGTGGTCGGCTACGGGCCCCACAAGCCGAGGCTCCCCAACGACAGCGAACGGAATCGCTATCGCAATCGGCGCGTCGAGATCCGTGTGACCGACACGCGCTGACTCCTCCCGACAGCCCGCAGGACAGCCGCGAGGAGCCCGCAGCGCCCGTGGCGCGCACCGGGTGACCCCGTGGGCCACTTCACGCTTTCGCGTCCGTGGGAGTCGAGTCTGTCCCAGTAGGTCGAATGTCGCCGGAGAACGCGAAACGGAGCGTCGCGCTACCCGAGGGGTGGTTTGGTGGTTCAATAGGTTCCGTGACTCTCCGGATTCGAATCCTCCTGCTCGCACTCGCAGCCTTCCTCGCGGTGGCTGCCGTCGTCGCGGCGAAGGAGCCGCCGCTGGCGGCAGTAGCCGCGAACGAGCGGGGCATTGCGCATCTGCTGGCCGACCGTGTGGGGCCCGCGTGCGACGCCTTCCGGCAGGCCCATGACCTGCTCCCCGAGGACCCGATGGTGGCGCGCAACCTGGCGGCGGCCCGCGCGGCGCGAGGTGTCGAGTCGATGCGGGCGCGCCGGATGGAGGACGCGCTGCGCGACTTCGTAAGCGCTGCGGAGCTGCATCCGTCGCGGTTGCGGTACCGGATCCTCGTCTCCAGGGCGCGCATCGGCCTGGGGCGGGATGGCGATCTCCTGACGGCACGCGACATCCTCGTGCGCGTGCTGGAGCTGGATCCCGACCACCTCGAGGCACTCGTGCTCCTCGCGGGGCTCGACTATCGCGATCGGCGGCTGGAGGAGGGAGCGACCCGTCTCCAGCAGGCCAACGCGCTTCGGCCGCACGACGCGAGAATTCGCGAGCAACTGGCCCGGATGAAGCGGGAGCGGAACGTCGAGCGCCAGTATCAGTCGCTGGTCGGCTCCGTCTTTGTCATCCGCTACTCGCCGAAGATTCCCATTGAGCGCGCAGAGTCCGTGCGCGGGATGTGCGAGCAGGCCTGGACGGAGATCTGCGGCCGTATGGGGCACTATCCGGAGCGCCAACTTGTCGTCACTCTCTATCCCCCGGACGAGTTCCGGGAGACGACTGGATTGCACGGCTGGGTGGCCGGCGTCTCGGACGGGTCGATTCGGCTGACTGTCAGCAATCGAACGACGGACCG
>Ga0070729_10004445_pt1 | contig 15267 bp, 14 predicted proteins | sample tdDd472_FD_66725 | JGI IMG/M metagenome (GOLD analysis project Ga0070729, IMG submission 66725) | Marine sediment microbial communities from the Atlantic coast under amendment with organic carbon and nitrate - tdDd47.2 | ecosystem: Environmental > Aquatic > Marine > Coastal > Sediment | place...
AAAACCACGTTCATGAAAAGTGTCAAGCAATGCAGCAACGCTAACGCGCTCGCCTGTAAACGTTTCATCTATATTGTGAAGAATGTCGGATATGCCTTTCATGCCTACTGAGATAGCAAATATTTATGCTATTGGCGAGAGGGAAATGATTTTGTTCCAAGTTAGAGTCAATAATTCCTTGCAGATTTTATAAATATGGGTATTATCTGGTGAAAATTTAGAGCTACACACTCAGGGCCCCTGTGGTGGAATTGGTAGACGCGCCGGATTCAAAATCGCACACAGCTAGATTTTCAAAAGACACAATTTCATTAAATATCAATTGCTTAGAACCTAATTTGACACAATTTTGTGAACAAAATATACTTACACAACTGTTACACAAAATACACATTTTTAGACATAGTGATTTAGAACATGACAACACACACATTAATGGGCGGGAAGCTGCATGTTTACAAGCGGGAGAACAGCACATGCTGGCAATGCTCTACATATTTGGCTGGGAAAAACAGACGGGTCAGTACAAAAGAAGAAAGTCTATCTAAAGCCAAAGACTTTGCAGAAGACTGGTATCTTGAATTGCACGGCAAACACAAACGCGGGGAAGTTAGAAACGAGAAAACTTTCAAGATTGCAGCAAAGCAGTTTGAGCGTGAATTTGAAATGATTACTGAAGGTCAGAGAAGCTCGGCTTATGTCGATGGAGTAAAGTTAAGAATAAAAGTAAACTTAATACCCTTTTTCGGGGATATGGGGCTCTCTGAAATTACGCCCGGACAAGTTCAAGAATACAGAATTCACCGGCGTGAGCAAGCCATCGAAAAGCGAGGAAAACCACCCGCACGTAGCACTATGCATCAAGAAATTGTAGCACTTCGTCAGGTTCTAAAAACGGCTGTTAGGCATGAGTGGCTGGATCGATTGCCTGACCTTTCAGAGCCGTATAAATCGTCTGGTAAAATATCCCATCGAGCATGGTTTTCACCAGAAGAATATCGGCAGCTATATACTGCAACACGCCGCCGTGCGAACAATCCAGTACGAAAAAGATATAAGTGGCAATGTGAGCAGCTTCACGATTATGTATTGTTCATGGCGAATACAGGACTTCGCCCTGACGAGGCGATGCGCCTTCAATACAGGGATGTTGTCATTGTTGAAGATGAGGCTACCGAAGAAACTATTCTAGAAATTGAGGTGCGCGGTAAGCGCGGTGTTGGCTATTGCAAAAGTACTGTTGGTGCAGTTAGACCATTTGAACGATTGAAGAAAAGGAATGATCCTGCTCATACGGATTTGGTTTTTCCGAAAACACACCGTGAGCTTCTTAATAATATTCTTGAAGAAGAAGGCCTTAAATTTGATAGAGAGGGAAATAGGCGCACAGCTTACAGTCTTCGCCACACCTATATTTGTTTACGCCTGATGGAAGGTGCTGACATTTACCAAATTGCAAAGAACTGTCGTACTAGTGTTGAGATGATCGAAAAGTATTACGCATCACATATAAAAAATAACTTGGATGCTGCTGCTATTAATGTGCGTAAGGTAAAACCTCATAAAAATAAGGAAAAAGTATAATAGCTTCGTTTTTTTGAAAAATATTCTTGTCGATTCTTTTTATATAAGCTATGTGTATAGCCGTTGCGGGCGTGGTGGAATTGGTAGACGCGCGGCACTCAAAATGCCGTTCCTTAGGGAGTGTCGGTTCGAGTCCGACCGCCCGCACCATATTTTCTCTATATTTAAGGGCTTTTCCAAAAAATGCGATAGGTTTTGATCTAGCAATTCTGGAAAGTAGCCGTTTGTTTGATGCAGTATTGTTTAGGTGCTGTGTAAAATTTAACGAAGTTTGAGAGCGTTCTCAATTGGGCAGATTATTTAGATAGCCACTAAGGCGATAACATCGATTTTGGAAATTGAATAAGAAAATTTGACTATCTGTCTCATAATCTGAAGGTCGTAGGTTCAAATCCTACCCCCCGCAACCAATTGATTTAAAACGATAAATTAGATAAAACCAGCCCCTTAATTGGGGCTTTTTATTTGTGTGTGTCCGACTGGTGTCCGTGTTTTTGGTGCGTTAGAATTTGATATTGTTGATTTAAGAAGGGCAGCACCTTTTTTATCGAGATGTGGCATGCTTGTTGCGTAATAGTGCCCCCGCAAGTGTTGTGGTGATTTTAAGTTTTTTGAGCTATTTCAACTTTATTGTTTAGAAAACCGATCCTGTATAAAGTCTTGTAATTCACTTGTAGGAACAATTGAGCTTTGGTTTCCATTACGACGGTATATTATTTCTTCTAATTTTCCATGTTTATCTCTGGCATTGAATATCAGCAATTTAGCTGAAGGAGTGATGTCAACTCGGCATATCTCTTCGTCATCGACCTCAGGGAAAGAAATATTCACGCGTGATGATGAAAAAGTGCCGTCAAAGTGGTTGCTAATAAGATTCCTTAAGTGCATCTCAAATTTGTCTTTGTCGCCTTTTAACGTTGTATAATCATTTTCTAGCCCTAAAACGTCACCATCATCCTTCACACCTACTAAAAGTGTTCCCCCATCATAACTGTTACCAAAAGCTGCTATGGTTTTTATAATAACTTCTTCCAGTTTTTTGTTTTCTTCATCGTTTTTGTAACACCAACGAAGGCTGGATTTAAACTCAAGCTCACCAGATTCTCCGCGATTTATTAAATCTCGAATATCAACGCGTAACTGTGGCTCAGAAGTTTCAGTAATATTTTCTAAGAAAGCATTCAGCTCTTCTGCAAGCATTTCTCGTCTTTTTTGTAAAAAGGTTTCATAACTGTCAATTTTCCAAAGCTCTTCACTTTCGGGGATGACTTGTAGCTTTAATCCTTTAGGGAACTTATCTTGAACGGACTTAAGATAGTCACATGCAGGAGTTGCTGATTTTTCTCTATTCGCCGTTTGCGTCAGAATAGCTCTATTAGTAATTTCGTGCGCCAGAGCATACTTGTTTCTATTGTCTTGGTTATATCCTGCTTTCTTTAGTTTTGAGTAGGGGAAGATGTGGTCATATTCTAGTTGATACTTTTTCCCCATATTTTGATGAATACTCATGCCAGTTGTAAAACAAACAGATCCTATGCTTTTGAAATACCAACGCATAATAGCAAATAGGGGGTGCTGTATTCCTCGACCTACAAATTCAGTCGGTAGGATTTTAAGTCGACTATCATCTTCAATTACGGATAACAAATCATCGAAAGGTTGTTCAGATTCTTGCAGAACGCGTAAGTCTCTATCAAGTTTTTGTTTTAGTTGGCTTGTATATCTTGTTCTCAGTTGAGAATAATAAAACCACTTAATAAATTTTTTAATTTCAATATCTGTTAATGCTCGTCCTTCGTTATCATAGCAGTAAACGATTAACGGAATGAGAGAATACGGTGAACCCATTTCTTTGGTGTGGTCTACATAGGCCTTCGAACGTATAATATTTAATACATAGTCCAATACTTTCTCATCTAACAGTGTCCAAGCCTTAATAAGCTTTTCTTTATTACTCTCAGTGTGCAGTTTATGCATTTCAGAACCAGAGTGATATAAACAACCGAGCAAGGCCGAAACAATAAAGTCTAATTTCAGTGGAAATCCTTGCGTTTTTAGGTCTTCCAGTTTTGTTTTGAAAACATCGCGTGCTTCTGCCCAATAACCAGAAATTTGAGCAAGAGCCAACTCTGCATCTGTAAGAGAGACACCGCTGGCATTAACTTTATAGAATATATCAATGGACTCTTTTATGCTCGCTTTTGCAGGTATCGTCTGCTCTGGGAAATCACGATCTAGTATTTTTTCGATTTTTGATATGTTTTGTAAAATTAAATCTTGATTTTCGCGGTCTAGCCGCTCGCCATTCATTTTGTCCTCTGCTAATCTGACGATATCAAATGCTGTTAGCTTTTTTTGAAAAATATCCGTAACATTTTGCCAAAGTGGTTCATTCTCCATCTTGGTTTTCATGTAATAGGAAAGCTCTAAAGTTTTAATATTAAGAAAAAGACCCCTTACATCGTGCATGATTTCGTTGGCTTTGTAATATGGAGGCAATTCTCCATTGATAAGCATATAAAGCGTAGTAATACGCTGCTGACCATCAAGAAGAAGTTTTACGGCACCCTGCATTTTATCATATTTATGATTACCCTTTAATTCTGGTGGAGTATTAGTTTCCCACGTTAATAATGTTCCGACAGGGTATTCTTTTATTAATGAATCAATAAGTTGCTTAGCATCATTTTTCTTCCAGACATATTCCCGTTGAAAAGCTGGTATAAAAAGTTGCTTTTCGTCAATTTTTTCTAAAACGCTTGATATTTTCATTTTATCCTCTTTTATTATGCCGCTTCATTCAAAGCTTCTAAAACTTCCCTGAAGCTATTTAATCCAGCCTCTAAATTCTCAATTATCTCTGCGGCTAACTCATCTGGCTCAGGCAAATTATCAAGATCGGTGAGGCTCTTATCTTTAAGCCAGAAAAGATCGAGACTTGTTTTGTCGCGAGCCGTTAGCTCTTCGTATGTGAATTTCCGCCAGCGACCATCTGGCATATTATTTTCATCCCATGTTTCTTTACGCTCATGACGATTTCTAGGTTTGTAGCATTTAACAAAGTCCTCTAAATCGCTATCTCGCATTGGTTTTTTCTTCAATGTGTGATGAACATTAGTGCGGTAATCATAATACCAAACTTCCTTTGTCCATGGATTAGGGCTGGCCTCTCGGTTATCAAAGAACAAGACGTTAGCTTTTACGCCATTAGCATAGAAAATACCTGTAGGAAGCCTCAAAATTGTATGTAGCTCTGTATTTTGCAGTAATTTACGGCGAATAGTTTCTCCTGCACCGCCTTCAAATAATACATTATCAGGCACAACAACAGCAGCTTGCCCTGATATTTTCATCATTGTGCGAATATGCTGCACAAAATTAAGCTGTTTGTTTGAAGTGGTTGCCCAGAAATCTTGACGGTTGTAGGTTAAATCTTCTTTATCTTGTTCACCTTCTTCGTTGGTAAAACTCATAGAGCTTTTCTTGCCAAAGGGTGGGTTAGCAAGCACATAATCAAAACGTTGTCCTCCATCAGCCACAAGAGCATCATTAGGAGAAATCATACTTTCTCCATCAATTTCTCCTATATTGTGCAAAAACATATTCATAAGGCACATGCGGCGGGTATTTGCGACAATTTCGTTTCCTGCAAAAGTTTCATGTTTCAGGAAAGCCTTCTTGTCTTTATCGAGGGCGTAATTGTTAGGATTTGTAATAAAATCATAGGCGGTGAGGAAAAATCCTCCTGTGCCACATGCAGGGTCAGCAATCGTCTTGCCCGGTTCGGGGCGCACGCACTCTACCATGGCTTTGATAAGTGTCCGAGGAGTGAAGTACTGGCCAGCGCCGGACTTGGTGTCTTCGGCATTCTTTTCCAAAAGCCCTTCGTAAATATCGCCCTTAGTATCTGCCCCCATGGTTACCCATTCTGTGCCATCAATCATGTCGATAAGCCGAAATAGTTTTGCAGGATCTTGAATTTTGTTTTGTGACTTAGTGAAAATCTGGCCAAGCATACCTTTTTTTGCAGAGAGTTCCCGCAGCAAACTAACATAATGGACTTCTAGTTCAGCGCCTTTTTTAGTTTTTAAGCTTTTCCAGCTATATTCAGTAGGAACCCCGACATCTCTACTATAAGGCGGTTTGGAATATTCGTCAGCCATCTTCAAAAAGATGAGATAAGTGAGCTGCTCTAGGTAATCTCCATAGCTTACACCATCGTCACGCAGGGTGGTGCAGAAGCTCCATACTTTGGATATAATTGATGCTGTGTTCATTTATCTTTCCTATAGTTTATCAAAAACAGACCCCATACGAGGACTAAACAAGCGATCATAGGTTTTTAGCAAAAAACCATCAGTCATTCCGGCAATATAATCGCAAATTACGCGGATATCTTTGTTCTCTTCATAAAGTTCTATCATGTCTGCGGGAAGGAACGCTTCTGGCTCTGATGCAAGTACTTCAAAAACTGAAACTACCATTTTCTGGCCCTTAAATTCCAGTTGTTGAACGTTAGGGCTCATAATTACCCTCTTTAGTACGGAATCTTTAAGTGCATCTAGTAGCTTTTTGTTTTTATCCTTAATTCTTACTCTATAACAAAGCATAGGTTCTTTAAAACCATCCACTTCGTACACCTCTGCGTGGGTAATAAAGTGATGCACGAGTCTGCTAATCTGTCGTTTTCTGGTTTTATTATCTGAGAACAGCTTGTTTACAAAGCCATCGTACACATCGTTACTAAATTCATCAGGATACTTCTCGTTCAGTGCATCAAGAAACTGAGCCGAGTTTTCTTCAGTCACATCCTCTCTGAATTGTTTTTCTGTAAGCAGATTAAGGCTTATAGCATCTTCCAAGTCGTGGATACCGTATGCTATATCATCAGCGACATCCATAATTGAGCAGTCAAATGACTTATGAATAGCTTTTGAGTGCTTGTTTTCAATAGCTTTCAATTCACAAAAACGTTTGCGATCATCCTTATCAACGTCCTCTAGCAACCAATCAACAACTTCCTGTTCTGTATCGAGATAGCATTTAGGCGGCTTTGACTTTTTTCTATCTATAATCTTAATAGAGGTAGGCTCATCTAATAGTCTTGGGTTTATAGATGAATTATAAGCGGCAGAGTATGAGACTGGATATTTAAGAATCCCTAAAAGAGTTCTGCGCGTTAAATTTGCTCCAGCGTTAGCAGAGAACTTTTCGAGTTTAGTCAAAATTCTTAATGTTTGCCCATTCCCTTCAAAGCCTCCATGGTCCCTCATACAATAGTTTAAAGCTACTTCCCCACCATGGCCAAAAGGAGGGTGTCCTAGATCGTGAGTTAAACCAATTGCTTGTATTTGTGTATATTCGGGCAGAATTTCTTTTATTTTTTCATCTGCATCATCGTCTAGTTGGCGGACTATCCCCATCGCTATTTGCGATACTTCCAAAGAATGCGTTAAGCGCGTCCTATAAAAATCACTATCGCCCAAATTTAAAATCTGAGTTTTTCCTTGTAAGCGCCTAAATGAAGCCGAGTGAATTACACGGGCATAATCGGTATCGCTTTCGGTTCTTGCATCTTCAGACTGTTTTTTATGGGATTCATTACGTTGAAACCAACGATTAAAAGTATTCTGTTCTGTCATGACGCCTCCTGATCAGGGAGTGTTTCATCTTTGTTTTTTTCTATAGCTCGCACATAATTTGATATCCATTTTTTCGGCAAATCTATCGTCTTTTCACCAAAACTTGTACCAAGACAAAGCTTTATATCTTTTACGCCATTCATTGCGCCGTTAGGCAATGTATGATGGGGGATCATGGTTGCTGCATTGTATCGGCTTTTAGCCGGGATAAAACATTTGGTAAAAGAAATGATATGCCCGGAAGACGCGCAGTTTTCTCTTTCTTCCTTCTCACCTAATACATAGTGTGTATGAAGATCAAAGACTTGCATCTGGACATCACATTTATTTTCAATATCAAAAGTGATAACGCTTTTCATTAGCTCTGGGCGATTATCTTTCCTTACTTTCATTTCCAAACGGACACCTACATCATGAATTTTGAATTTTCGTTTAGGCCAGAGTGTGACATATAGGGAAATGATAACGGCCCCCACAGTTCCAATAGCAGTAAAAGCATTTAGAATAAGGTTCCAAAATTGGTAATCTAAATTACTCATGCTGCCTTTCCTTTCTTATTACCCTTTTGTTTCTCGGCTTTGATGCGGTTGAGCAGGACGGAGGCGGGTTCGTCGTTTGGGTCTTGGGCAACCAGTTTGCCGGAGAAAGCCTTTTTCAAAATAGATTGGCGAAGGGCTTCGGCCTTTTTGAGTTGGGTTTCTATGTCTTTTTCTGTTTGATCTAATTTAGAAAAGCATTCGTCTAACATAGATACGAGTTGTTTTTGTTCTTTGAGGGAACAGATAGGGATAACAAGGTTCTCAAGAGTTGTAAGATTTATATTTTTTTGTGCTGTAGCAGGAGCATAAGCTTCAATTCTTGCTCTTACTGACTGTATAAAAAGTTCTACATATTCTGATAAAACTATTCTTTTTTGTGCTGTAAAGCCAACAACGCTGTCAGGAAAGCATGCATCAAAACCAAGAAAGGCCGTCTCAGCAATATTGGCTGCAATCGTAATGCATAGAGTTCCTTGCGACCATAATTTGCTTTGTTGTAAGCCAAATTCACTATAAGTTTTGCTATATTCTTTCACTATACGGTTTGCAGCTTTAATTTCTCCAGTTTGTAGAAAAGGATATTGCCCCCCAAAAAGTTTTTTATCATTTCTAGGACGGTGCTTCGATTTTCCCCGACCTAAGTCTCCTATATTTGCAAGACGTGTATATATCCACAGAGATGGGATTTCTGGCAAATCGGCTTTTTCTCTTGTGTTAAACTTAGAATTATTTTTGTGGTTTGATTTTATTTGCTCTAACAACGCTTCAGCGGTTTCGAGTTTGTCTTTGTTTTCTTCTCGCCAGTCGGCGGTGAGTTTGCCTTCAAAGGCGTGTTTCAGGACGGCTTGACGATAGATTTTGAGTTGCTCGCGGGCGGTTTTGAGGTTTTCTACGCCTTTATCCAGTTCGGAGAACAATTCCTCTATCTTTGCTACAATCCGCTTTTGTTCGTTGAGTGGAGGAAGAGGTATAAGACTTTTTTTAATGTAAGTAGTTGGTACACGTTTTTGACCGACAGCCCCAGTCATATTATGCTCAGCATCGTACCGAAACATTTTTGATGATGCATAATAGTAAAGGTACTTTGGTTCTATGCTTAAATATGCTCGTAATACATGAAATTCTGTGGAGCCAAATCCCAGATTATTATATAAATTTGGCACTAACGCCATTTTTCCATTTTCCATACAAGGCGTAATTTTTGCGAATAAAACATCGTCTTTAAAAAACGGCGTATATCCTTTTTTTACTTCTCCAAATTTCTTAGTCTGGCTTACGTCTATTTTTCCAGTTTCTGCTTCAACTGCGGGCATTGGGACAAAGGATACTTTTAATTCATCGGCAAAAACCGATTTATCCAAGGTAGGGTTGATTGCAGCTACATCTGGCAATGTTGCCCAAACCCAATTTCCCGGCAAACTTTCCATTATATTTTCAACCCCTCAAAATATTTATTTACTGTATTTTGCATTAAAGGATTAATTGAAAAATGATAAAACTTTTTACCATAGCCATGGTTGATGTTGCACTCTACGATCATCTTCCGTTCCAATTCACGTAGTAATATATAGTCTTTATTTTCAGTCTTATCTTTACCAAAAGTAAGAATTTTTTCTTGCCTGAGAATATCTAGTTCTTTTTGTTCGTCTTCTTGTAAAGAAGATATTTTTTTTACACGGTTACTTTCACTTTTGGTGAACATAAAAATTTTATAAAAATGATCCCAAAGCCAACCCAAAAAAATACCCGCTGGGAAAACAGCAGAAAATTTCCATTCACTAGGAGCAAATGACATCAAAAGCAGAGCAATAAAAAAATTTACCGAGGGGCTTTTAAAAGTCTTAAAAAAACTAACTGCTGTATCCAGAATATTCACGCTGCCAATGCCTCATTTAATTCGTTAATAAGGCTATCCATATCATTACCAAAGAGCTTATACATTTTGCCCATGCCGCCGTGGGTATCAAAGGGGTTTGATTCCAGATCATCCCGTTCAATATGGAAGGAGTTGATAATATGATCGCGGATCATGTGTAGCCATTCCATTTGCTCTTTATTGAATTTCTTACCGCCGCCGCTATGGTGCTTCATTATCCAGTCTTGAAAGTTTTTCCGCACGGAATCACTATGTCGGGCTACGGTTTTATCTATACCACAAGCACGGCGTACTAGGGCGATAAGAGCGGTAAGCTCACTTATAGGATTTTCACCTTTATACTCATCAATATGGGCATAGGCACGCCATACACGTAGGGGCGCTAATTTTGGTTTATCATCCTTAATTTTATCCATAAGCTGTTTTATCATGGCATATGTTACATTTTGTCGCCTTTGCGGCTGGCTATAAAATATGGTGAGAGCCTCGATTTCATCGCGGTTTTCTTCTAAATAAGTTTCAAAATCCTGCACTATTTGTTTTGCATTTTCATCAGCATCACCAGCCCAGCCAGCCTCAGTTACTTTATCAAGATTTTCGTGATCAATAGTTTGCTCTTTATCGCGGCGGATATTGTCCAAAAGTTCTATCAGTTCACCATTAAAAACATTGGCAGCATTGCTAACCAGTTCATATTGAGCCTTTGTTAGTGTTTCTGTTTTTGGCTCTTGGCTACTGGAGATTTGTTCAATCTCTCTAGCCTTGGTGTCCACATTGTCGGGATCAATGGCAGAGAGTAGGCCGCCCACAATATCGGTAAGCTCTATACCGCCAGTTTTTTCTTTTATCCGCGTAAGGTCTTTATCATCAAGCTGCTTATTCAGGCGAGACAGGCGGCCTGCTAAGGAGCTAATCGTATCTTCATCGCTTGCTCCCATCATAACGCCCATAGCTAAGTCTTTAAGCGGCACAGACGGTTTTGTAATAAGCGGTTGGCTTGCGGTTTTTAGGGATTTTGTTACGCCAATAGCATCCACAATAACATAGTGAGTTTTGGCGCTGGTGGCTGATGGTGTTACTTTTTTAAGATCATCATGATCAAGTGTTCTTGTGCCGCGCCCCTTCATTTGTTCAAAGTAATTGCGGCTTTTAACATCACGCATGAACAAAAGACACTCTAAAGGTTTAACGTCTGTTCCTGTGGCGATCATATCGACTGTAACGGCAATGCGGGGATAATAATCGTTACGGAATTGTGCCAAAACAGATTTTGGGTCTTCTGTATTTTTATATGTGATCTTCTTGCAGAACTCATTACCCTCGCCGAATTCCTCACGCACAGTTTGGATAATGTCATCTGCGTGACTATCTGTCTTTGCAAAGATCAGAGTTTTAGGCACTTCCGTTCTTCCGGGGAAAATATCGGGTAGTTTATCTTTAAATGTGCGAATGACAGTGCGGATTTGGTCTGGGTTTACAATATTGCGATCTAACTGCTTGGCTGTATAAACTTCATCTTCGTCTTGTCGTTCCCAACGTTTTTTTCGGGTTAACTTTTCTCTACACTCTATTTGTTGGTTAGCTTTAATTGTGCCGCCAGTTGTTGTGCGCTCGGTTTCAATTACATAAATTTCATTGCCTACATTCACCCCATCAGCCACGGCCTTTTCGTGGTCGTATTCACTTACTATATTTTTTTTGAAAAATCCGTAGGTGCGATTATCGGGCGTTGCGGTTAGGCCAACAAGGTAGGAGTCAAAATACTCCAGCACTTGCCGCCATAAATTATATATTGAGCGGTGGCATTCATCTATAACGATGAAGTCAAAGAACTCAGGTGGGACTTTTGCATTATATCCAACAGGGACAGGTTCTTTAGGTCTTGTCATTTGTTCGGCAGGGTTTAGCTCTTCTAACGCTTCATCTAATTCCTCATCTTTAAGGATAGAGTACATACGTTGGATTGTGCTGATACAGACTTGAGCATCTTTTGGGACATATGGGGACGATAAACGCCGAGCGTTATATAGCTCCGTAAATTTACGGTTATCATCGTTAGGCACAAACTTCATAAATTCTTGTTCAGCCTGTTCACCAAGGTTTTTAGTATCAACCAGAAATAAGATGCGCTTTGCATCAGCATGTTTTAAAAGGCGATAAATAGATGTTATGGCCGTAAAAGTTTTACCCGACCCCGTTGCCATCTGTATTAGCGCACGTGGTTTATCTTCTTCAAAAGATTTTTCAAGGTTTTTAATTGCTATGATTTGGCATTTTCGCAAGCCCGCATGATCAAGAGGGGGCATGTCTATTAAACGTCCTCGTAAGGAGTCTGGCTGTTCAGCCCATTCCTTTAAGGTTTCTGGCTTATGAAAGGTAAATATTTCTCGTGAGCGTGGCTTTGGGTCTTTGCCATTAGTAAAGCGGGTGATAGCACCTGTGCTTTCATAGATGAAGGGCAATGGCTCATTATTGTTCACCCATTTTAGTTTGGCTCCTGCATACCCTCCAGATTGCTCTTCTACCATTGTGATATTTTGCGCTTCTTTTTCGCGTTTTGCCTCAATTATACCAACGGCCTGTTTATTCACAAACAGTGCGTAATCAGCAGGGCCAACATCTGTAGTATATTCCCGAATAGCAACACCAAGGCCCGCGTTGAAATCTATCTTTTTGTTACTTTGGACAACCCAGCCAGCCTCAATCAACATTGCGTCAATGTTATCACGAGCTTTTTGCTCAGGATTTTGATTAATTTTTGACATCAAACATTCTCTCCGCTTTGCTCTTTTATCCAGAGATCAATATCTTCTTTTTTAAAACGCCATGCTGTGCCCACTCTGAATGCAGGTATGTTATTTTTAGCAAGCAAACGATAAATCGTCTTCTCACTTGTTTTCAAGTAAGCAGATAGCTCTTTAATGGTGAGGATTTCGTCTGCCATAATGACCTATGCCTATGATTAATTTTGTCCATCATAGTCCATATATGTCCATTACACAATACTTGTTACAACCTAACATTAATTAATTTTTACAATTTACAATAGTTGACAAGATGGTTGCGCATGGCGTTTAACCGACCATTTGATCTGGCTGCACGACAAGAGTCTCTTTGGTTTTCTGTGCCTTAGCTTTATCAAGCTGTTCTTGAGTGTAAAGATGAGGGGCCCATTGGGTTCCACAAGGCTCAAGTGGTTTTTCGGCAACAACATCAGTTAGAATTGTGTTTAAAAGATTGAGAGAATAAAGAGCCGCCTTATGTTTAATGTTCTCTACTGTTTCTCCCGGCCAAATCGGGAAATTTTCTACTTTTATAATGTCGCCATGATCAATACGTTCGTTTATATGATGACATGTCACACCAAAAGAAGCGTCATTGTTATGAATCGCCCACCAATAGCCGCCCAATCCACGGTATTTAGGAGGGCATGGGTGAAAGTTGACAGCTCCTTTTTCGGCACGTTCGATGACGGAGAGGGGGAGGATAAGGTCAGATTTAAAAGAGATGATCCAATCACCGTGCCAGTCAGCAATATCCGGTTTCGGCATCCCTGGAGACCATAAAACGGGTGTTACTTCATGGAAAGCTGCTGCAACCGTTTTGTAACCAATTTCTCCCCACGCCGAATTTTCAGCAATATAGAGAACCTCGCAAGGGGAAACTTTGTTTGTGTTGTCTGCTGAACTCATTTTTTTGTCTCTCCGTTTACTGATGGCGGATATGCCATGTTCCAGAAAGCTTGAAACTGTTTACGATAAGCATTCGTGATTGCCCGTGATTTAAGCAGTACAATTGTCGGCCCCGTCGTGGTCTCAAAATCCATGATCGCGAGGGTTTCGCCGTAAATATAGAAGGGGACAGCTTGGAATACGTCCTTGGATATCCAGCGGTACTCATTATATTCTGCGGCACAGAAGTTCGTATCCCCCTCGCAAAGAATAGCAAGAACTTCAAGATCTCCGCGTTTTTGCGAGACATCTGTCATACGCTTGAGGTAATCTTGTGAAAATTCTGGAGTAATTGTGTCTATAAAGGTGGTTTCATCAATCCCAAACATTATGATTGTACCACCGTTCTTGCTGGCATACTCATGAACGCCGTCAAAAAATTGCCGCAGTCCTTCACGGCCAGTCAAAATATCGAAAACCTCTGGTTTGCGCCGAACACCTTCATGGATAAATTCTATGCCTTGCTCTTCAAAGACACGAACAATAGTGTCCATGGTTTTCTTTTGGGGCTGACTAGTACCAGTGCGGATATTTGATAACCCAACGGAGGATAGCCCTGTTGCCTCTGCCCAGTCGTCAAGCTTCCAGTCCAAAGCGCCAAGAGCCATACGAATTTGTTCGATTGTTACCGTCATTTTTATTTTCCATAATGTATATTTTATGTATAAAAATACATAATAGATGACAATATGGCATGTTCTTTAAAAAATATAAAGAATTAATTTAAAAAACATAAAATAAAATTGACATAATACTTTTTCTATAATATAACTGTCATCATAATACGAAGCACAAAACGTATTATCCGTGTGTAACTGAGTAACTAAAAAGGAACTGATGCCTTAGAGTAAAAGTGGGGAAATAATCATGACAAACCAAGCCAATAAAATGGCCGCCCTTGCGGGTTGGCTAGAGGAAAGCTGCGGCAAAAATCAAGCGCAAGACATCCTCGATCACATCACAAAAATGCAGTGCAAAGGTGATTCTCTGGAATGTCTGGAGATTATGCTTTTAGCGGACATCATCCATGGATACCGCAAAGAATTATTGCGTAAGATCAAAGATTTTAAAGCGCTACGCAGCCAAGAATATGCACAAGATGTTGCTTCGTTCCATGTTCGTAAAGAGCTTAAAGGTATGAAAGACGCGATTATTAACTGCATTGCATGCTGGGCTGATTTACGCGATCTGTATTTCTATGAACGAGCGATCTATATGGAGCGCTGCAAGGGGCCTAATAGCGCTATCGTGTGTGTATCTAACTCCCTATATGAACAATCTCCCTCCCAATCTGTATAGCAATATGCAGAAGCTCTCCTGTCCTTAACTCCTCCCACACGTTTAGCTGGGCAGGAGAGCACCCCCTTGCGGGGAAGGGACAAACATATTTAGGCAAAGAGAGTAACAATAAATGAGTAAGCAAAAGAAAAAAGAGATAATGTTAAGTGTCGTTGAAATAAGGGCAGAGTTGGCAGAAAAAGAAGCACGGTTCTTGTTGTTGTGTTTTGGAGAAGATGGTGCGTGCAAGCATATCGACCTCAATTTGGCGCGTAGTAAGCCTTTTGCTGAAAATGATGCTTATGAATTCTGGAAAGAAGTCAGGGTTGCTTTTGATACCATTATCGTTGGAAAATCGGATGAGATTGAGGAATGCATTCATCTTCTGGATTTTGTGAATTCTATGAAGCCGCAAAAAAAGTGGGTCGCTCCCTTGCTTGAAAGCGCAATTTTTAGCGATTTTCGTACACGACTTTTCCTTATTATTGAGGATTATAAAAACGAATGGATAAACAGAAAATGAAAAGGGATATCCAATATATAATGTCCCTTTTAAAGAGGTAAATTATGAGCTACAGCACTGGATGCCACACAGTTTTTCATCATCGTTATCATAT
>Ga0070729_10004446_pt1 | contig 15264 bp, 8 predicted proteins | sample tdDd472_FD_66725 | JGI IMG/M metagenome (GOLD analysis project Ga0070729, IMG submission 66725) | Marine sediment microbial communities from the Atlantic coast under amendment with organic carbon and nitrate - tdDd47.2 | ecosystem: Environmental > Aquatic > Marine > Coastal > Sediment | place...
AGTCACTCATTGCGATTAGACAACGAGGTTAAATTTTTTCCGATTTTAAATTTCGCATATTAGAAATGACCGAGGAGAAGGCTTTATCAAATAGCGTATGATCTTCATCTAACTTTAACTCACCTTTGTGATACAGGTCGGCTAATTCGGTATCCATACATTCTTTAACTTTGATTCCGCTGCGATCGGTAAAAATTAATTTACCCGTTGAAGCAATACGCGCTGCGAGGCGGCATTTTTTCATTTTATAACCCACTTTAACTTCAACCCAGCTACCAACGGCTAATCGAGACAGGTTTTCTAAATCTTCTGCGCTGAATTCAGGCGTTTTGTCTCTGTTGACCGGTGACGGCTTTTCGGCCGTTTTGTTTGGTGCTTTCTCTTTAGTGTCTTGAGTGGTTTTTTCTGTTTCGACTTGTGGTAAATCCGCTGAATCTTGTGCCGGGGATGTCGATTGTTGCAGTTCAGGCTGTTTGATAGCTTTTTGTTTCTGTTGTTCAGCAAAGTTTTCTTGATGTTGATCAAATAGCTGATTTAAAACACTTTTAAAGGCGCGTTCAAATAGTGGCGGATTTTCCAATAGCGTAACCGCTTTTTCTTGATAGGCAGCAATAAGCGCCGCAGAGTCAAATTCGGCGACTTTATTTCCAGCGCCGCTCACAAAGATATATTTATCGCTCGACTCAATATAGGTTGATAGTTTGCAACGCGCAGGTTGATCGTTCTGATTAAGCGAAATCCAGCGGCCCGGCTTCAACAGTTTGATTAATTTTTCGCTGGCTCTGCGATCTTTTTCTCGGCGGCCATCGTTTACCTTTGATTCACTGTCAACAGCTGATTGTGACTCAGGGATCTTATTAAACACATGTTCAATCCATTGATTGACATCCATCGATTCAATATCAAATTGCTGGGCGACTTCCTGAGGTTCGGGCGATTCCAGCTCAAACGGACCAGATGCGGGTTTGAGCCGCAAAATTTCCTCCTTAGGAGTTTTTTCTAATGCGATTTTGGCATTCTCTAATAATTTGTCGTGCAGTGTGTCGAGTTCTTCGAGAAAAGCGGAAGTTTCGGTAAAAGAGTAGGTCGTTTTTTCGAGGCCCGATTTAAGTTTTTCAATAAGTTTTGGTTGTAAATCGAGAAACTTTTCGGTTTCTTCAAAAGTTGTAAACGGCTGGATGCTAGCGAGCAAAGCTTTAGCGGTAAATAGATTACTATTGTGAGCTTTGTCGCCTGTTTTTAAATACTCCAGAAAAATAACATGTCGCCAGGCTTCCTGGAGCATATTTTTAATAAATTCAGGAATTGCATCTTTGGCGAGTATTTTCTGAAGCGTTTTTTCCGCCCAACGCTGAGCCGTTTGTGCTTTTGCCTGGCCTTCCTCAGCCTCTCTGATGCGCTTTTCAAATATTTCAACCCGTCGGATTACGGATTCTGAAAATTGAGAAAACTGGTTTGCTGTATCGATTAATTGCCGTTCAAGGTCATCGGGTTTATTGGTTAAGTTGAGTAAATGGTCGACACTGGTGTTAATTTGCACTCGAATTTGGTCCGTTTTGGAATCGTTTGGATCCCATAAAAGGCCAACTGCGATTATATCGTTGAGAAATTGCTTGGCGGTCAGATCTTTTTTCAATAGTAATTTAGGGTTCATCAAAATCATCAGACAAAAAGGGAGGCGTAATTTATTGACGGTCATACCAAGTTGCGGGCTCAGCGCAGACCTTTCAATAAGCGCGTCAAAAATCTGGTCGACTAATGTGATGAGGTTATTGACCGTGGTGGGCACATTATCAAGCCGCTCGCGTAAAGCCGGCAGCAGGTAGTTCTTTAGCGTGATAGCGTGACCGTCGGATTCAGCATTCAGTAATGCGCTAGATTGTTGATGAATAATAGCCAGGGTTTGCTTTATATTCGCGTTGGTCGTTGATTCATCAGACGCCGCGTCGTCAAACAACAAATTTCGAATAAAAGATTTTTTATCCGGTATATTTGCGTTTTTTGGCTGTGTTGTAGCGTCATCTTGACTAACGGACTTATTCGGCATGATAGTGGTTAATCGGGTTTTATAGTGTGCAATAAGTTATTAACGCGCTAGGCGTTCTTTAAATCGACAAGGGCGATTCGCTTTGTTGGCTGTAATTATAGCTACAAAATTATCTCATTGTGGGCTTTTTATGTGACCTGGATCCAGTTTTATCGAATTACAGGCTCTTAATTTTTCGTGCCGGATTTCCAGCGTAGAGACTGGAAGAATTAACGTTACGAGTCACCACGCTGCCAGCGCCAATGACGGCATTATCGCCGATAGTGACACCCGGCAAGATTATTGCTCCTGCGCCAATCCATACATTATTACCAATATTGACATCTTTTGCGAAATTGAATTTTTCCAGTCTTGCTTCCGGCGCCAGTGCATGATTAATCGTAAGTAGCTGTACGCCAGGCCCAATAAGACAGTGTTGACCCAGGGTTATTTTACCGCCGTCAAGAAGCACGCAATTTACATTCAGGTAGCTGCCGTCACCAATTGAGATATGTTCGCCATAGTCGCAATGAAAGCCCGTTTCAATGTGAACCTGCTCACCACAATAGTGAAAAAGCGCTTTGAGCTTGTTCAGGTGTCCTTTGCTGGGAGCCCGTTGATATTGACGGCATCTTTCATGGGCTAACTGACGCTGTTGGCGGTTTTCTAATGTCAAACTGTCGAATTTGCGACCGAGGGAGGGAGCATCATTCATAATGTCAACAATTCTGGATAAAGAGAGATTCTAAGGTTAATGCTTTTTTAGACCAAAAAACAATGGATTAAACGAAAATCGATTGGATTCCAATTGGCGGCCTTAAAAACCATTTGAATTCTGTCCAAATTGTGTGAGGATCTTACACTGATTTAATTATTTATTACGCAAAACTACAAAATGACCTTCATGATTCAGCAGCTGACAAAATGGCAACAGCAAGTGTTTGCCGCCGCACTGTTGCAGCGGATGTTACCGAATTACAGTTTATTCGCCAGCCGAGCGTCGTTTGGCGATGACAAATTATTGCAAAATCAGCTCGATCTGGTTTGGCAAAAACTTGCCAAACTACCGATAAAAATTAATTTGGAAGCGCAGCTAGATAAGCTCGAAGCCGTCACGCCACAGCCACAAGACTTTGATCTTTTTGCTGTCTATCCGGCGCAAGATGTCTGCTCTGGCATGACCTGTTTACTGCAAAGTCTGGAAGAAAAAGAGTCACAATGCGGAGAAGAGCTCAGCCAGTTATCGCTGAACTCTGTCAAAACCTACTTAGATTTTTCTATCATGGAAAGCCACGGACATGCGCCAGAAGCAGCAGATTTGCAACAGGATCCATTAATGGAGTGGGAGTTGGCCACGCAGCAGGAATTGGTCAGAATTTTAGACACCGCAATAGAAAACAAACAAACCTGTGACGACATTAAAGCGATGGTGAAAGCCGATCGATTGAGCAATCTAGGAATTGAATACTAATTCTGGCTCGTTATCCAGGTTTGTCTTTGCAATCACGAATTGATTTTTTCCGTTTTGTTTCGCCTGAAGCAGGGCTTTATCCGCGCGCGAAACCAAAGAATGATGCGTGTCTTCGATGGAAATTTCGGCGACCCCAAAACTGGCGCTAACCTGTGTGACGATTGAATGGCTGTCTTTTGCCGCTAGTGCAATAGATTGAATGTTTTGTTGTAATTTCTCGGTAATCTGGCGAGTTTTGGTTAGGTCAGCTTTGGGGCAGATAATAAGAAATTCTTCACCGCCCCAACGACCAATAATGTCGGTATTTCGGCAGCTTGAAGTTAGCACGTCAGCTAAATTGACCAGAATATCATCACCTGCCATATGGCCAAACTGATCATTAATCACCTTAAAGTTATCAATGTCTAGCAAGATAATAGAAAAAGTATCATTGTAGCGGCGATAGCAATTGATATGGTAATTCAAGGCTTCATCGGTTTTTACCCGGTTGTAAAGGCCTGTTAATTTATCGGTTTGCGATATCTTGTGGAGCGATTTGGCGTGTCTGGTGAGTAACAGGTGTCGATACAACAATCCAAAAAATAGCAGTCCACCGACAATAATGACGGAAAACAGCAAATGATAATCCGTTTCATACTGATAATTGACTTTTATCCAGTCATTATCAATAGACTGTTTTTGAGGCGAACTAATATTGGCTATTGCAGCATCGATTTGCTGCATGAGTGCTGAATCGGCGGGTCTGACGGCCAGAGATAACCCCCAACGCTCCTCAAGATGACCGCTGATACGAATATTAGGAATGTAGTTTCGTTGCAAAAAGTCGCCAACATCTACCAGCGGTGAAACCAGTGAATGAACCTGCCCGTTGGTTACTTTTTCTAACCCCTCTGCTATCGAAGCTATCGGCACAAAAGTGTAATTTTCAAAGCGGCGGCTGATCTGGTTCGCGTTTGCGAACTCATCGACTACAGCGACGCGGTGACTGAATAGCTGAACGAAGGATTGAAAGAAACTGTTGGATTTAGCCGAAACAAATACCAGTGGCGTTGTAAAATAGGGGGTACTGAGTGCTACCTGGTTACTGCGGTAATCCCAAGCAGGGAAAGACGCAATTAAGTCACATTTGCCGTCAGCGAGATAATCGATAGATTCCTGCAAGTGAGCGGTTTCAACCAAACTGGTTTTAACGTTCAGTTGCTGACTAACTAGGGCGATATATTCGCCTGATATTCCGGTTAACCGATTATTTTTGATTGATTCAATCGGTAACCTGTTGGCAGTGCTACAAATTTTTAACTCACCAATATAGGATTTGGCCGCGTCATCCGGCAGTATTTTCGAATGACCTGCGACAGGAACCAGCGCAAATAACGCGCAGGAAAAAATAATGAGGAAAGTAGGAGAAATCCTTAGGATTATTGTTGTCATTGCTCATACAGCTCGCATGTGACTTATCGTTATTTATAATTCCGTTTCAGACCGGCAGTTTATCGGTTGGGTGATTTTTGTACAAGCTATCCAGCCGTCTATATATTCCCGGCGGCGATATAAGGCGGTATTTTAGGAATAAACGGAAGCAAGATCGACACATTGGTAATATTACCTAGATTAAAACAGCGCTCGGTTGAATAATCGAGCAATTAGAGATATCGCGAATTAAAGATTAAAAATCAGGGTGTGAGGCGCATAAGACCTTAAAGATGTCGGGTTAGACGAAATGTGTTGAGCCTTGTTTTGGCCAGATGCTGTCTAAAAATGGACATATAACTAGTTGATAAATAGATACTTTTAGTCTATCGTCAAGGCAATAATAATTAAAAGGTAATTCCGGTTTGTTGAACGTTGGGCGAAAATGTTGCTTGTTTAGTGCTGTATTTTTATCCTCTGTAACTAGTGCGGCGGAACAAAGTGACATTTTCACGCTCTCGTTGCAAGAATTGTTAGAACTCAAAGTAGCATCCGCTTCACGATTTGAAGAAAGCTTGAGCCAGACTCCTGTCCCAGTTTCTGTCATTACCCAAAGAATGATCGAGGCCAGCGGTGCGAAAACTTTGCGCGATTTATTATCGCTCTATGTTCCTAGCTTTACGCCGGTTCAGGATCAAAATGAATACAACATCGCCTTTCGCGGCATTTACACCTCGTCGCAACAAAAAATATTAATTTTATTAGATGGCCAACGCATCAATAGTTACGCTTATGCCAGCGCCAACCCAGACCATGCAATTAGCCTCGATAAGCTCAAACAAATTGAAATAATCCGAGGGCCGGGCTCATCGGTTTATGGCAATGTAGCACTGACGGCGGTGATTAATCTGGTGCTCAAAACAGCGAATGACGGTAAAGGCGGCTATACCAAAGTAAAACTTGGCGATCACGGTACGCGCTCGATTTATAATCAATGGTCGCGTAAAGACGGCGACATTGATTATTTTACCTGGGCATATTATTTCGAATCCGCGGGCGAGAACTATCGTGTTACGCCTGAAAATAATTATTCCCCCAATCCGATTAGCCAGCCAATAACGACACAAATTGACGCTTTTGACGATCATCCTTCCACCGATATAGGGTTAAGTGTCAAGTCGACTGACTGGGCTGGCCGGATCAACTTTCGGCGTTCACATCTAATTGAACCTTTTTCAACCGCCGGTATTTCAGGTGAAGCCTATCAATATGCGGATTATCCAAAATTTAATTCGGTAGGGGCGGGAGCTGAGTCAAGCTGGTTGCACCTTAATGGTGAAAGAAATTTTCACTTCAGTGAGAAAAAAGCGCTCAATATAAGCGCCCACTTCGACCGTAATCGAGTCGCCGGTCCTCTGGTTATAAACCCATCGCTCGAATTAATCGGTGATGTGGTTTGGGAAGAAAAAAGCCGCGGTATTGTCGCTGAATGGCGCAATACTATGGATAATGCCAATTTGGCATTCGGCGTCCAATACGAATTGATGGAAGTTACCGAAAGTAGTTTTGCCACATACGCCAGTGGAATATTAAACAGTAGTCCAATTGAAGTGCTTGCACTAGGAGAAGAGGCGGTTACTTCCATGTTTGGTCAATATAAACGTTCTTTGGATGAAAACTGGTTAGTCAATCTAGGTGCTCGCTATGATGTAAAAGATCGCCTGACCGGTGATTCGATTAAAGAGTTCAGTCCGCGCTTGGCTTTTATTTATAACCAACCCGACTTTAACCTTAAATTATCTTATGCTCGCTCGTTTGTTGATCCGCCTTATTGGAATCGTTATTCTGCACTTGCGTCATTCAGAGGGTCTCGTGATCTTGAGCCCGAAATTCTGGAATCGATACAAATTACGCCAGAATTTATGCTGTTAGAAAACCAGTTGTCGGTCAAATTTAACCTGTATTACAACCAGCACAGGGATTTCGTCTTTCGTAATAATGCCGCGTTAGAAAACCAGCCGATTTATACTAACGCAGGGGAAATGGAAACCATTGGACTTGAACATGAGTGGCTCTATCGATTTGGTCAAAACAGTTTGCGACTTGTGGCAAGCCACTATCGAGTAGAAAATGTCGAGTTTTATGAAGCACGCGACGAGGAAATATTCAATATTCCGCAGACACAATTTAGTGTGATCTGGGATACTCAGTTGTTACCTCATTTAGCCATGCAAATTTCTGCTCAGCATATCGGAGATAGACTTTCGCCAATTAATATTGCGCAAAATGGCGTCACCGTAACTGACCCATTTCCCAACCAGGGCGTGAGCTTTTTTGAGCCGGATTTCAGATTATCAAACGTCAATCTGGTCAATGCGACATTTCGCTGGCGTGATGAATCTTCGCCGTTTCAATTTTCAGTGAGCGTTCAAAACCTACTCGACAAAAAGTGGCAACAAGGCGGAAGTACCGTGCATCCTTATCCGCAAACTGGGCGTTGGACGCAGATAAGCGTAGGTTATCACTGGTAGAATTGACCTGTCGAATTGCCGGATTCGCTGGTGTTTTCCCCGGTGTAAAAAATTATTACATTTTTATTTTCCATCTATTCGGCTGAATCATACGTATATTAGCCAAATGGCCGCATTCTCGCTTACTCTGGCATGTAAATTCACGTAAAATCAGTTGTCGCCAGATTAATTGAACCGATAATTGATTGGCAGATAAACGATAATTCGAAAAACCATTACTCCATATTATTTAAACCAGGTTTGAAACTGTATATGACTCGATCTATTTTTTCACCAACATTTCTTCTCGTATTGGCCATTGCGGCGAGTTTATTGTTGAGCGCCTGCAGCGAGGGTCAGTCTGATGGTGCGGGAAACAAGAAAGGGCGACCTGGTGGAAATCGACCTGCCACTAAGCCCATTCCGGTCGAAGTTCTTAACCCTGAAATTGGACTGGCAGCGTCCTACTACGTCACCACGGCGACGCTCACACCAAGCAGTGACGCTAACATTAATGCGCGTACAGCTGGTGTCGTGCGACAAATTCTTCACGAAGAAGGAGACGATGTCAAAGCTGGCGATGTATTACTGTTACTGGAAGATGATGATCAAAAGTTACGGCTGAAACAAGCGCAACAAAATTTGGCCAGTAGTGAGCGAGAGTTTAAACGATTAAGCAAAATGAAGAGTGCGGGAGCGGTTTCGCCAAATGAGTGGGAGACGGCAAATAATAATTTTCAAACGGCTAAAACCGAAGTTGAACTGGCCGAACTTGCGTTATCTTATACGCGCGTGGCGGCTCCGTTTGATGGCAGGGTCGTGTGGCGAGAAATTGATTTAGGTGCTCACGTGAGTAACGGTGATCTGTTATTCAGGATGATGGCAATTGACCCACTACTGATTCGTGTACATGTGCCAGCGAATCGTATCGGTAAAGTAGCAAAAGGGCAGACGGTTGATTTAACGGTGGATAGTGTCCCGCAGGCCTTGCAAGCGGTTGTAGAGTTAGTGAGTCCGATCGTCGACCCCGCCACGGGAACCGTCAAAGTTACGCTCAAACTGGAGAAGTATCCGGCGGGAGTCAGGCCTGGTGACTTTACGGAAATTCGCATGGTAACCGATCAAAGGGAAGACGCTATGTTGTTGCCGAGCGTGGCTATTATTGAAGAGCGCGGGCAACACTATTTATTTGTCGAGTCAGATAATAAAGCGCAACGTAAAGAAATTCAGGTTGGTTATGTCATTGGCGATAAAACTGAAGTAACCGCAGGCATTTCTTTATCGGACAGAGTAGTCGTAAAAGGGCAGAGAAATCTCAAAGATGGAAATCAACTGAAAATTATCGGCTCAGAAAATTCGCAGCAAAGGTTACAACAGGCCAGCCAGTCGCTTGAAAAATTGGATAAGCAGAGCGGTGAATCATGATCCGTCAGCTGGTTGAATTTTCTGTTTTACGCCGAGTCACGATTCTCATGGTTGCGGTCGCAACCCTGACCTTCGGTGCGGTAGGATTTTCACGTTTGCCAATTAATTTACTACCTTCACTCAGTTACCCTTCGCTCACCGTTCAAACCGAATTTACTAACGCCGCACCGGCTGAAGTTGAACAACTGATTACCCGTCCTGTAGAAGAAGTCGTTGGGGTATTAAAAGGCCTGAAACAAATTCATTCGGTGTCTCGTTCGGGAATTTCTGAAGTCACCTTAGAGTTTGGTTGGGATGCTAATATGACCGACCTTGCTATGGATATTCGTGAGAAACTCGACCGGCTTGAACTACCTCTCGAGGCAGAAACGCCGATAGTTTTACGGTATGACCCAGCGCTCGATCCGATTCTAAAATTGAGTTTGAGCGGTGATATGCCGTTGACGCAATTGCGATTACTCGGAGAAAAAGAAGTCAAGGAAACGCTCGAGCGCATTGAAGGTGTGGCTTCTGCCAAAATTCAGGGAGGTGAAGAGGAAGAAATTCATGTCAATATCAATCAAGGTAAGGTGGCGGCAATGGGGATCAGCCCCCAAACGCTCAAAGACTTATTAGGTGATTCGAATATTAATCGCCCTGGTGGCAATCTGAAAAACAAACAGACGCAACTGTTGGTTAGAACGCTTAATGAATATGATGATCTGGAAGAAATGCGCAACTTGCGAATTACGCCGCCGGGAAGTGCAGCAGTTCGCCTGGGCGATGTCGCTGATGTTTTGTGGGCGAGCAAAGATCGTGAAGAAATCACTCGCTTTCAGGGGCGTGAAGGCGTGCTGGTATCTCTTTATAAAGAAGGAGACGCAAATACTGTTGAAGTTGCTAAAAGTGTCAAAGTACAGCTTGAAAGTCTCAAACAAAAACTACCCAAGGGTGTCTCCATTGATATCCAATTTGATCAATCTCGATTTATTGAACAATCGATAGACGAAGTAAAACAATCACTACTTTTTGGTGGGATGTTAGCAATCAGCATTCTGTGGTTGTTTTTAAGGGATTTTCGCTTAACGGCAATTATTACTACGGCTATCCCTCTATCGGTTGTCGCGACTTTTATTTTTATGTATCGCTCAGATGTCTCGCTTAATATTATGTCTTTAGGCGGGTTGACGCTAGGCGTCGGAATGTTAGTGGATTCTGCCATAGTGGTACTTGAATCGATCCACCGCAAGCGTGAAGAGGGGTTGAGTATTATTCAGGCAGCGATTGCCGGCACTTCTGAAGTAGGTGGCGCTGTCACCGCTTCGGTCTTAACGACCATCGCGGTATTCTTACCTATTGTTTTTGTCGAAGGTATCGCTGGACAGCTTTTTCGCGATCAAGCGCTCACGGTCACTTTCAGTTTAATGGCAAGCTTGTTGGTTTCTTTTACTTTAATACCCATGTTAGCTTCGTTAGGTAAAGATAAAGATCTGACGAAAACAAAAAAACAGTCATCCGACAAATCAGTTGGTAATATTAGCCAGAGTGACTGGCATGATCAGCAGGAAACCCTGGGAGTTTTTTCGCGTTGGTATGAAAAGCATCTAAGGCAAGCGCTGAAGAACAAGTGGACTGTCGTGGCGACGGGCTTTGTCACACTCTTTTTAACGTTACAGTTATTACCGGCGATCCCTACTTCACTAATTCCGCAACTCAGCGAAGGCGAATTCTATTTTGATGTGAGCCTACCGGAAGGAACCGCCTTACCAACCACCAATCAGGTGTTGTTGAATATGGAATCTGTAGCGATGGACCATCCCGGCGTCGCATCAGTTTATACCTCGGTGGGAAGCCGAAACGTATCAGGCGGATTATCGCTAAAAACCAAAGATGAAAACCTCGCTCAAATTAGTATTGTGATTACTGATCGAGCGAATAGCGAACTGGAGCAGCGGGTTATTGAAGATCTACGTTCGGTTTATAGCCAAATTCCGCAAGCCGATGTTCAATTTGGTCGCCCCTCGTTTTTTAGTTTGAAAACCCCGATGGAAATATTGTTTTTCGGTGAGGATATTGACCAGCTCCGAGAGTACTCCTCGCAATTATTACCGCGCTTGCAGGAAGTAGATGGCTTGATTGATATACAGGCGTCACTTGAAATTGGTAATCCAGAATTAATGGTCCAGTTTGACCGCCAGAAATTGGCCAAGCTTGGATTTACCATTCAAGGTGTTGCCGAAACTATTCACCAGCGGGTAAGCGGAACCATCGTTTCGCGGTTTCAACAGCCTGATAGGCAAATTGATATTCGATTACGAAATCGTGTGGTTGACAGAGACAGTGTCAACGATATTGAAAATATCGTGATCGGAGAGGTTGAAGGTAAGCCGGTAACTTTACGAGCGGTTGCAAGTATTTCGACCGCCCAGGGTCCAGCCGCTATCGATCGTATTCAGCAGTCGCGTGTTGCAGTAATTGCGGCCAATTTAAAAGGGCGCTCGTTAAAAGATGTTACCAGTGATCTCCGTGTATTGGTGGCAGATAATCCACCCCCGCCGGGTATCGTATTTGAATTTGGTGGTCAGAATAAAGAAATGGAGCAATCTTTCAACAGCATGTTATTTGCAGCTTTGTTGGCGATATTCCTTGTTTATATTGTGATGGCCGCGACTTTTGAACATCTGGGACACCCATTTGTCATTTTGTTTACCATACCGCTAGCGTTAATTGGTGTAATCCTGGGGTTATATGTAACGGGCTATGCGATTAGTGTTATTTCGATGATAGGAGCGGTTTTTCTGGTAGGAGTAGTGGTCAATAATGCTATTGTATTAGTCGATGCAATCAATCAGGCACGACGCCATGGGATGGAAAAAATTGAAGCGATCATTGCGGCCAGCAAATCGCGATTACGTCCAATCTTAATGACAACTTGTACGACCGTTTTGGGATTATTACCGATGGCAATAGGGTTTGGCGAAGGTGCAGAGTTGAGAGCTCCTTTAGCCGTGGTGGTCTCGTTTGGTTTAATTGTGGCTACTGGTTTAACCCTGTTTATTATTCCGGTTACTTACTTGATTGTGCCGTCAAAAGTCACAACCGATGCGGAGCTAGAACAACTGGATCAACGACTCGCGGAGGCCGAAGAAGTTGAAAGTCACCATGAACAGAACGACGAAGGTTTAGAAGGGGCCTAAAAGGATCCAATATGACTTTACCTGAAATAGCAGTGAAAAGACCCATCGGTACATTGATGGTACTGGTCAGTATTCTGGTGCTCGGCATTATTGCGTTAATGCGTCTCGAATTGGCTTTTATGCCAGAAGCCGAAAACAAACAGCTTTTTGTGGTAGTGAATTATCAAAATGCGTCACCCAAAGCGATAGAAAGAATGCTGGTTAAACCTATGGAGGAAGCGCTCGCGTCAATGAATGGCATTGAGCACCTCTGGGCAAACAGTGATCACCGCGGTGCCAGAGTCGGTTTAAATTTTGGTTTGAATGTCGACATGGATCTGGCTCGAGCGGAAATTCATGAGCGGCTCGATCGTATACGCGACGAGTTACCAGAAGATCTCGAACGCATTATTATTTCTGAAAATTGGAATCCCAGAGAATCCGGTGAGACGATTATGGAGGCGCGCCTTTCTTCAGGGCGAGATCTTTCAAAAAATTACGACTTACTCGATCGAAAAATTGTCCGCCCCCTTGAGCGAATTCCGGGGGTGGCCGTTGTTATGCTGGATGGGGTAAACCCTCGTGAAGTTCGTATTAAACTGGATTTGAACAAGCTCAAGCAACACAAAATAGATGCCCGGCAAGTTTGGCGTGAACTAGCACTGAATAACCAGAATACAACCGCTGGTGTTTTGCGTTCGACTGAACGAAAAGTGACGATTAGAGCGATGGGAGAATTTCGTTCGATCGAAGCGATTAAAGCATTACCTATCTCTGGCACCAGCTTAAAGTTGTCAGACTTAGCAGAAGTTTCTTATGAAGAGCCACCACTAGAGTATGGTCGCCATCTCGATGGTGATTTTGCCATTGGGTTAAATATCGCGAAAGAATCTTCTGCCAATACCATTGCAATAACAGACGCGGTTTATCAGCGAATTGCCGAGATGGAAAGTGACCCTGAACTTGATGGCATCAATTTTCTGGTGTGGCAGGATCAAGGCAAAGAAATTCGAAATACCTTAGGCGATTTAGAGCAAACCGGTTTCTTCGGCGCCATTTTGGCCAGCATTGTACTCTTTCTATTTTTACGCAAAGTTTCCACTACCATTGTCGCAGTATCCTGCATACCGTTTTCATTAATTGTCGCCTGCGGTGTTATCTGGCTACAAGGTAAATCTCTCAATACCATTTCGTTGCTCGGTTTGATCGTTGGTTTGGGGATGCTTGTCGATAATGCGGTCGTTATTATGGAAAATATCGACCGTTACCAAAAGAAAGGCTATGACGGAAGAGTAGCAGCAATTTTAGGCTCTAAAGAAGTCGCGGTGGCTGTTATGACGGCTACTGTCACATCGATCATTGTGTTTTTACCCATGATTTTTTCCAAGCCGACTCAAATGAACATAGTGCTACAAGAATTAGGTATCACCATTTGCATCACGCTTATTGCGTCTCTCATTATCAGTCAGACATTGATACCCTTGGCGTCGACTAAACTACTCAAAAAACCGAAACGCAAGAAAGCTTCCCCTTTAATGGATGGTTTGCAACATTATTATGCTGAAGCACTTTCGTTTACATTGAAACACCGATGGCTCGCGCTGCTATTTGGATTTGGCACGCTCGCTGCGACCTGGTACCCGGTCAACAATATGAATTTTAATTTTGACGCAGCTCCAACCGAAATGTTTGTCGGGATTCGCGTTGATATCAGTGAAGCGGCGTCGTTGGAAGTTAAAGAAGGAATTATTGATCAAGTAGAGGCTGCCCTCGAACCGCATAAAGAAAAACTCAATGTGAATTCAATTTACAGTTGGTGGAGTGAAGGTAATTCGATTACACGGCTTTATATGAAACAAGGGTTTCAAAACGAAGAAGCCATGAATCAAGTGAGAAAAGTACTACCTGATTTATTGCCTGAGATTCCAGGTGTCAAGCTGTCGGTACAGGATAATGGGCCTTTCTGGCGGCGAAATAGCGGAAAGCGGGTTGCCGTTCAATTACAGGGACCAGATTCAGAAACGCTGGGAGATTTAGGTGATCAGGCGCTAAGCCGAATTGAATCAATTCCCGGTTTATTCGATTTTTATTCAACCGCTGAAGGCGGCCAACTTGAGTTGCACGCCAACCTTGATCGTGAGCGGATGGCCGACTTTGGTGTGGCTAGTAATCAGCCAGCCAGTTTAGTGGAAATGACTTTTCGAGGTCGGCGATTGACGCGATTCAAAGGTGAAGATGGAGAAGTCGAAATGCGTCTCCTGATGGGGGACCAACAGGACACGGCCATCGAGGACGTCAAAAATCTGGCCGTCAATAAAACGGATGGTTCGCAAATTCTACTGGACAACATTTCCAACTTTGAAACGAAGAAAGGGCCGAGCCGAATCAGGCGTCAAAATAAAGCTTCCAGTATCTGGATTGGCGCACGGTTTGATAAAGGCCAACGGACAGAGCATCAGAAAAACCTGGTTGACGCATTACGCGATATGCCATTGCCAACGGGGTACGAGTGGCAGTTTAATAATCAATGGCGTGGTGTAGAAGAAACTCAGGAAGAATTTGTGTTGAATCTTTTACTTGCCCTCGGATTGATTTTTGGGGTGATGGCGGGGTTGTTTGAGTCGATGCGGCAAGCATTGGCGCTGATGATATCTTTGCCTTTTGCGTTGGCCGGAGCGTTCTGGACGTTATTTATTTTTGGCGTCGATTTCGACCAGCCTGCCTCTGTCGCTATTTTGTTGTTGCTCGGTATTGTCGTCAATAACGGTATTGTGATGATAGAACATATCAACCTATATCGCCGCGAAGGCTGGGATCGATATCACGCAATGATCCAAGGAGGTAAAGAGAGACTCAGGCCGATAATAATGACGGCACTGACAACGCTGGTTGGTCTGGTGCCTATTGTTATCCAAAAACCATCGCTTGGCGGCGTCTACTACTACTCGATGGCATATGTGATTATGGGCGGGCTATTATTTTCAACTGTTCTTACGACTCTGTTTCTACCGGCAACGATTTCTTTGATTGAAGACGCACCAGTCAAATTTAAAAAGGGAATTATCTGGGGTTGGTCCAAAGTCAGGTCGCAAAAGTCGCTATCCGCTAGCCAGTCGCGTTATCTTTAGCGCTAAAAAGGTCGCATAAGCGCTATCTCTTATACACAAATCCCCGGTATTTATCGGGGATTTTTTTGAACTATTAATAAATTAAGCGATCAGATCAGTTAATGATAGTTATCGGAGACTGATTTATGTTTTACACTAA
>Ga0070729_10004448_pt1 | contig 15260 bp, 10 predicted proteins | sample tdDd472_FD_66725 | JGI IMG/M metagenome (GOLD analysis project Ga0070729, IMG submission 66725) | Marine sediment microbial communities from the Atlantic coast under amendment with organic carbon and nitrate - tdDd47.2 | ecosystem: Environmental > Aquatic > Marine > Coastal > Sediment | place...
GGCGCGGCCGGCGACGGCGAGCGCCGCTTCCTTCATTGCCTCCGGCAGGCTGGGATGGGCGTGGCAGGTGCGCGCGATATCCTCGGCCGACGCGCCGAACTCCATCGCCATGGCGGCCTCGGCGATCAGGGTCCCGGCGTCGGGGCCCAGGATATGCACCCCCAGCACCCGGTCGCTTTTCGCGTCGGCGACGATCTTGACCAGCCCGTCGGTGGCGCCGCTGGTCCGCGCCCGGCTGTTGGCGGCGAAGGGGAACTTGCCGACCCGGATGTCGCGGCCGGCCTCCTTCGCCTCTTCCTCGCTTAGCCCGACGGCGGCGACCTCGGGCCAGGTATAGACGACCGCGGGGATGACCCCGTAATTCACATGGCCCGGCTTGCCGGCGAGGATCTCGGCCACCGCGACCCCTTCTTCCTCGGCCTTATGGGCGAGCATGGCGCCGCCGATCACGTCGCCGATGGCATAGATCCCTTCGGCGCCCGTGCGGAACCTGTCGTCGACCTGGACAAAGCCGCGCGCGTCGCAGGCGACGCCGGCCGCGTCCAGCCCCAGCTCCGCCGTCCGAGGTCGGCGCCCGACCGCGACCAGCACCACGTCGGCGGCGAGCTTCTCGGCCTTGCCCTTGCCGGCCGCCGGCTCCAAGCTCAATTCCACCCCGGCGCGGGTCTTCTTCGCCGACGCGACCTTGGTGCCCAGCTTGAAGGAAAGTCCCTGGCGGGCGAGCACCCGCTGGGCCTGCTTGGCGATCTCGCCGTCCATGCCGGGCAGGATCCGGTCCAGGAACTCGACCACGGTCACCTCGGCGCCCAGGCGGCGCCAGACCGAACCCAGCTCCAGCCCGATGGCGCCGGCGCCGATCACGACCAGCCGCTTGGGCACGGCGGCGAGCGCCAGGGCGCCGGTCGAGGTGACGATCTTCTTCTCGTCGATCTCGATCCCCGGCAGCGCCGCCGAATCCGATCCGGTGGCGATCAGGATATGCGCGGCCGTCAGCTTCCGCGCCTTGCCCTTCTCCGGCTTGACCGTCACCTCGCCGGGGGCCGAGAGGGCGGCGGTACCGGTGATCTTGGTCACCTTGTTCTTATCGAGCAGAAAATCGATCCCCTTGCCCAGATCGGCGACCACCTTGTCCTTGCGCGCCATCATCGCCGCCAGGTCGAGGCCGATCTTGCCGGTCTTCACCCCATGGGCCGCGAGTTCCTCGCGGGCGAAATGGAAATGCTCGGAGGAATGCAGCAGCGCCTTCGACGGGATGCAGCCGACATTGAGGCAGGTGCCGCCCAGCCGCTGGCGCTGGTCGATGCAGGCGACGCGCAGGCCGAGCTGGGCGGCGCGCAGGGCGGCGACATAGCCCCCCGGCCCGCCGCCGATCACGGCCAGATCGAATTCCGCGTCGCTCATCGCCGCCTCCGTCGCGCGTTCAGCTATCCAGCAGCAGGCGCTGCGGATCGTCGATACAGTCCTTGATCCGGATCAGGAAGCTCACCGCCTCGCGGCCGTCGACGATCCGGTGGTCGTAGCTGAGGGCCAGATACATCATCGGACGGACGACGATCTCGCCATCGACCACGACCGGGCGGTCCTGGGTCTTGTGCATGCCGAGGATGCCCGATTGCGGCGGGTTGAGGATCGGGGTCGACAGGAGCGAGCCGTAGACGCCGCCGTTGGAGATGGTGAAGGTGCCGCCGGTCAGATCGTCGATGCTCAGGCTGCCCTCGCCGGCCCGGCGCCCGAATTCGGCGATCTTGGCCTCGATCTCGGCGAAGCTCATCCGGTCGGCGTCGCGCAGCACCGGCACGACGAGCCCCTGGCCGGAGCCGACGGCGACGCCGATATCGTAATAGTTGCGGTAGACGACGTCGTCGCCGTCGATCTCGGCGTTGACGGCGGGGAAGTCGCGCAGCGCCGCGCAGGCCGCCTTGACGAAGAAGGACATGATGCCGAGACGTACCCCGTGGGCCTCCTCGAAGGCGGCCTTGTGGCGGGCGCGCGCCGCCATCAGCGCCGTCATGTCCACCTCGTTGAAGGTGGTCAGCATGGCGGCGGTGTTCTGGGCCTCCTTCAGCCGCTCGGCGATCCGCCGGCGCAGCCGGGTCATCGGCACCCGTTCCTCGCGCTCGCCGGTGCCCCGGGGCGCCGGCGCGGGGGTCGGGGCGGGCGTCGGCGCGGCGGCAGGCGCGGGGGCTTCCTTCGCGGCCTCCAGATAGGCAAGCACGTCGCCCTTCAACAATCGGCCGCCCTTACCCGTGGCGGGGATCGCCGCCGGGTCCAGGTCATGCTCGTCGACCAGGGCGCGGACGGCCGGCGACAGAGGTGCCGCCTCGTCATCCCCGGCGGGCTCGGGCTCGGGCGCCGGTTCGGGCTTCGGTTCGGGCTTCGGTTCGGGCGCGGCCTTGCCTTCCTGGGCCGACTTGTCGGCCGGCGGCGCGGCGACCGCACCTTCCTCGATCATGCCGAGAACGGCGCCGACCTCGACGTCGGCGCCCTCGCCGACGACGATCTCGGCCAGCGTGCCGGCGACCGGCGCGTTGACCTCCAACGTGACCTTGTCGGTTTCCAGCTCCAGCAGCGGCTCGTCCTGCGCCACGGCATCGCCGGGCGCCTTGAACCATTTGGTCACCGTCGCCTCGGTCACCGATTCGCCGAGGGTCGGCACCTTGATTTCCGTCGCCATCCCTTACCTTTCCAAGTCGTATGCCGAGGGTTGCGCCGCGTTCAGCCGCTCAAACGAAAGTCAGCGCCGCGTCGACCAGCGCCTTCTGTTCACGCACATGCCGGCTGTGCAGCCCGGTCGCCGGCGACGCCGCCTCGGGCCGACCGGCATAGAAGGGCCGGACGTTGACGCCGCGGGTCTCGGTCACCAGGTCTTCCAGGCGGCGGTCGATGAAGCTCCAGGCGCCCATGTTGCGCGGTTCCTCCTGACACCAGACCAGATCGGCGTTCGGATATTTGGCGAACTGCTTGGCCAGCGCCTCGGCCGGCAGCGGATAGAGCTGCTCGACGCGGATCAGGGCGATGTCGCGGATGTTTCGCGCCTCGCGCTCGGCGAGGAGGTCGAAATAGACCTTGCCGGAACAGAGGACGATCCGGCGCACCTTCTTCGCCGCGACCAGGCGGGCGGTTTCCGGCAGCACCTCCCGGAAATGGGTGCCCGGCCCCATGTCGTCGAGCCGCGACACCACCTGCTTGTGGCGGAGCAGGGATTTCGGCGTCATCACGATCAGCGGCTTGCGGAACTTGCGATGCAGCTGGCGGCGCAGGATATGGAAATAGTTGGCCGGCGTCGTGCAGTTGGCGACCTGGATATTGTCCTCGGCGCAAAGCTGCAAATAGCGTTCCAGCCGTGCCGAGGAATGTTCGGGCCCCTGGCCCTCGAAGCCGTGGGGCAAGAGCATCACCAGGCCCGACATGCGGAACCATTTGGCCTCGCCCGAGGCGATGAACTGATCGACGATCACCTGGGCGCCGTTGGCGAAATCGCCGAACTGGGCCTCCCACATCACCAGGCTGTGGGGCTCGGTGGCCGCGTAGCCATACTCGAAGCCCAGCACGCCGGCCTCGGACAGCGGGCTGTCGACGACCTCGAAGCTGGCCTGGCCGGCGCGGATATTGTTCAGCGGGATGTAGCGCTCCTCGGTCTCCTGATCGACCAGCACGGCATGGCGCTGCGAGAAGGTGCCGCGGCCGGAATCCTGGCCGCTGAGGCGGACCGGCTTGCCCTCGCACAGCAGGCTGCCGAAGGCCAGCGCCTCGGCCGTCGCCCAATCGATATTCTCGCCCTTCTCGACCGCCTCGGCCTTGCCCTTGAACTGGCGGACAAGCTTGCGGTGCGGGTTGAAGGCCGCGGGCGTGCGGGTCAGGCCGCGGCCGACCTCGCGCAGCAGATCGATCCCGACGCCGGTGCTGCCGTTGCGGTCGCAGCCCTTGCCGGCCTCGATCCCTTCCCAGGCGCCTTCCAACCAGTCGGTCTTGTTGGGCTTGTAGCTTTCCGATGCCTGGAACGCCGCGTCCAGCTCGCTATCGCAGACGGCGGTGATCTCGTCCGATTCCTCGGGCGTGAGGATGCCTTCCCGAACCAGCCGTCCGGCATAGATGTCGCGGGTCGTCGGATGTTCGGCGATGGTGCGGTACATCTTGGGCTGGGTGAAGGACGGCTCGTCGGCCTCGTTATGGCCGAACCGGCGATAGCAGAACATGTCGATGACGATGTCGCTCTTGAAGGTCTGCCGGTATTCGATGGCGATCCGCGCCACATGGACGACCGCCTCCGGGTCGTCGCCATTGACGTGGAAGATGGGCGCCTGGACCTTCTTCGCCACGTCGGACGGATAGGGCGAGGACCGGGAATAGGCGGGGCTGGTGGTGAAACCGATCTGGTTGTTGACGACGATATGGATCGTGCCGCCGGTGCGGTAGCCGCGCAGCTCCGACAGATCGAGGGTCTCGCCGACCAGCCCCTGGCCGGCGAAGGCGGCGTCGCCATGAAGCAGGATACCGAGGACCTGTTCGCGGTCGCTGTCGCCGAGCTGGGCCTGCTTGGCGCGGACCTTGCCGAGGACGACCGAATCGACGGCCTCCAGGTGCGAGGGGTTCGCCGCCAGCGACAGATGGATGACATTGTCGTCGAAGGCCCGGTCGGCGGACGCCCCCAGATGGTATTTCACGTCGCCCGATCCCTGGACCTCCTCGGGATAATTGGCGTTGCCGTGAAATTCCGAGAAGATCGCCGCGTAGGGCTTGAGCATCACATTGGCGAGCATGTTCAGCCGCCCGCGATGGGACATGCCGAGGACGACCTCCTTCAGCCCCAACTGGCCGCCGCGCTTCATGATCTGCTCGATGGCCGGGATCAGGCTTTCGCCGCCCTCCAGGCCGAACCGCTTGGTGCCCGTATATTTGCGGTCCAGGAACCGCTCGAAGGATTCGGCGGCGGTGATCCGCTCCAGGATCGCGCGCCGACCGCGCACGGTGAAATCGGTCTGGTTGCGCGGACCCTCGACGCGGCGCTGGATCCAGGACTTCTTGTCGGGGTCCTGGATATGCATGAACTCGACGCCGATCTTGTCGCAATAGGTCGCCTTCAACGCGGCGAGGATCTCGCGGATCGTCGCCGTCTCCATCCCCAACACGTTGTCGATGAAGATCTTGCGGTCGTAATCGGCCTCGGTGAAGCCATAGGTCGCCGGGTCGAGCTCGGGATGATAGGTCACCCGCTCGATCCCCAGCGGATCGAGGTCGGCGATCAGATGGCCGCGCACGCGAAAGACGCGGATCATCATCAGGGCGCGGATCGAATCGAGCGTCGCCGCGCGCAGGGTCGCCGGGTCGAGATGGTAGGGGCGCGCCGCCGCCAGCTCCGCTTCGGGCGCCGCCGCGCGGCGGGCGCCGTTGCCGATGACCTTGGTGCGCCGGGGCGCCCAGGTCGCGCCGCCGAAATCGTGCAGGACGGCGCGTTCCTCGTCGCCAAGGCCGGCGAAGAAGCGCGACCAGCCCGGGTCGACCGAGGCCGGGTTCTTCAAATAGCGTTCATAGAGTTCGGCGACGAAGGTCGCGTTCGCTCCGCTTAGGAATGAATCCTCGTCCAGTCGAGAGACCATCGCATCACCGGCGCGGGTGATCCCGCGCATCCTTGATCAGGCCGGCCGATCGGTCAGGGTCGGCCGTCAGCCTTTCAAAACGCTTAACATCGTGCTGCCCAGCGCCGCCGGCGATTCGGCGACCCGCACCCCGGCGCTGTTCAACGCTTCGATCTTGTCGCCGGCGGTTCCCTTGCCGCCGGCGATGATGGCGCCGGCATGGCCCATGCGGCGGCCGGGCGGCGCGGTCACGCCGGCGATGAAGCCGACGACGGGCTTCTTCGTCTTCGCGGACTTCAGGAACGCCGCGGCCTCTTCCTCGGCGCTGCCGCCGATCTCGCCGATCATCACGATCGCTTCCGTCTCCGCGTCCGCCAGGAACATTTCCAGGCAGTCGATGAAATCGGTGCCGTTGACCGGATCGCCGCCGATACCGATGCAGGTGGACTGCCCCAGACCGGCGGCCGTCGTCTGCGCCACCGCTTCATATGTAAGGGTGCCGGACCGCGAAACCACCCCGATCTTGCCGCGTCGGTGGATATGGCCGGGCATGATGCCGATCTTGCAGGCGTCGGGGGTGATGACGCCGGGACAGTTGGGGCCGATCAGCCGGGTCTTCGAGCCGGCAAGGGCGCGCTTGACGCGCACCATGTCCAGCACCGGGATGCCCTCGGTGATGCAGACGACCAGCTCGACCTCGGCGTCGATGGCCTCGAGGATGGCGTCGGCCGCGAAGGGCGGCGGCACATAGACGACCGAGGCGTTGGCGCCGGTCGCCGCGACCGCCTCGTCCAGCGTGTCGAAGACCGGCAGGTCGAGATGGGTCTCGCCACCCTTTCCGGGGGTGACGCCGCCGACCATCTTGGTGCCGTAGGCCATGGCCTGTTCGGAATGGAAGGTGCCCTGCGCGCCGGTGAAACCCTGGCACAGGACCTTGGTGTTCTCGTCGACCAGGACCGCCACTATGCCGCCTCCTCGACTTCCTTGCAGATACGCTCGGCAGCCTCGGCGAGATTGTCTCCCGAGACGATCGGCAGCCCTGATTCCTGAAGGATCTTCTTGCCGAGCTCGACATTGGTGCCTTCCAGCCGCACGACCAGCGGGACATGCAGGCTGACCTCGCGCGCCGCGGCGACGACTCCCTCGGCGATCACGTCGCAGCGCATGATGCCGCCGAAGATGTTGACCAGGATGCCCTCGACATTGGGGTCCGACAGGATCAGCTTGAACGCGGTGGTCACCCGCTCGCGGGTGGCGCCGCCGCCGACATCCAGGAAGTTGGCCGGCATGCCGCCATAGAGCTTGATGATGTCCATGGTCGCCATCGCCAGGCCGGCGCCGTTGACCATGCAGCCGATATTGCCGTCCAGCTTGATATAGTTCAGGCCGTGGCGGGTGGCCTCCAGCTCGGCCGGGTCTTCCTCGTCCTCGTCGCGCAGCGCCTCGACAGCGTCCTGGCGGTACAGCGCGTTGTCGTCGAAGTTCATCTTGGCGTCCAACGCCAGCAGTTGGCCGTCGCCGGTCACCACCAGCGGGTTGATCTCGACGATGCTGGCGTCGAGCCCGATGAAGGCGTCGTACATGCCCTGGAGGAAAGCCTGCGCCGTCTTCATCTGGGCGCCGTCCAGCCCCAGCCCGAAGGCGATCTTGCGGACATGGAAGGGCTGCAAGCCCATCACCGGGTCGATGGCGACGGTGAGGATCTTCTCCGGGGTGGTCGCCGCGACCTCCTCGATATCCATGCCGCCCTCGGCGGAGGCCATGATCGTGACCGCGCTGGTGGCGCGATCGACCAGGAGGCCGAGATACAGCTCGCGAGCGATGTCGCAGCCTTCCTCGATATAGACTCGCTTGACCTCGCGCCCCTCGGGGCCGGTCTGATGGGTGACGAGGTGGGTCCCGAGCATCGCCTTGGCGGCCTCGGCCACCTCCTCGACCGATTTGGCCAGCTTGACGCCGCCGGCCTTGCCGCGGCCGCCGGCATGGATCTGGGCCTTGACCACCCAGACCGATCCGCCCAGCTCGCGCGCCTTGTCCGCCGCCTCGTCGGCGGTATAGGCGACGGCGCCGCGCGGGACCGCGACGCCGAACTTGGTTAACAGGGCCTTGGCTTGATACTCGTGAACATTCATGGGCTGCCGTCGGTTCGAAGTGGAAGTCCGAAGAAATTAGGCGGGTGTGGTTAAGAAAACCTCAACCATCGGACACAGGCCCCAGGCGACAAGGCTATTTCTTGGCGCCCCCGGATTTAGGTTTAGACTTGGCCTTTTCCAGCTTCTTGACCGCGGCGATCAGGCCGCGAACGGCCTGGACCGACTGGGTGAACATCTTCTTTTCGCGGGCGTTCATGTTGATCTCGATCACCCGCTCGACGCCCTGGGCGCCGATCACGACGGGGACGCCCACATAGATATCGCGCAGGCCGTACTCGCCCTTGAGCTGGGCGGCGCAGGGCAGGACCCGCTTCTTGTCCTTGAGATAGCTCTCGGCCATCTCGATGGCGGCGGCGGCGGGGGCGTAGAAGGCCGACCCGGTCTTCAACAGCCCGACGATCTCGGCACCGCCGTCGCGGGTGCGCTGGACGATCTCGTTGAGCCGCTTGGTCGTCGTCCAGCCCATCTTCACCAGGTCGGGCAGCGGGATGCCGGCGACGGTGGAATAGCGGACCAGGGGCACCATGGTATCGCCATGGCCGCCCAGGACGAAGGCGGTCACGTCCTCGACCGAGACCTTGAACTCCTCGGCCAGGAAATAGCGGAAGCGGGCCGAGTCCAGGACCCCGGCCATGCCGACGACCCGACTGCCGGGGAAGCCGGTCGCCTCGCGCATCACCCAGACCATGGCGTCCAGCGGGTTGGTGATGACGATGACGAACGCCTTCGGCGCATATTTCTTGATCCCGGCGCCGACCTGGCGGATGACGCTGGTATTGATGCCCAGCAGGTCGTCGCGGCTCATCCCCGGCTTGCGGGCGATGCCGGCGGTGACGATCACCACGTCGGCGCCACGGATGGCGGCGTAACTGTTGGTCCCGGCGAGTTCGGCGTCGAAACCGCTGATCGGCGAGGATTCGGCGATGTCCAGGCTTTTGCCCTGGGGCATCCCCTTGACGATGTCGAAAAGGACGACGTCGCCCAGTTCCTTCAAGCCGGCCAGATGGGCAAGCGTGCTGCCGATATTGCCGGCCCCGATCAATGCGATCTTGTTGCGTGCCATGGGGCCCTCTTGCGTCTGGAAATTGAAGCGCCCCGACCGGCCGGCGGACGCCGGCGCCCGTGCTTGGCGCGGTTGCGCCTTGGTAACGCGATTTCCTTGCCAGGGCAAGGGATCGTCCGACAATTCCGAGAAGACGTCAAATCCGCGGCGAACCGATATAGTCGAGGCCGATATCGACCGCCGCCGCCGACTGGGTGATCCGCCCGACGGAAATGAAATCGACGCCGGTCTCGGCGATGCCGCGCACCGTCTCCAGCGTCACCCCGCCGGACGCCTCCAGCTTCGCGCGCCCCGCGACCAGCTCGACCGCCCGGCGCAGGGTTCCGGTGTCCATATTGTCGAGCAGGATCATGTCGGCGCCGGCGCCGACCGCGTCGCGCACCTGATCGATCCGGTCGCATTCGACCTCGACGGGCAGGTCGGTGAAGGCCCGTGCCTTGGCGACCGCCTGGGCGATGCCGCCGCAAACGGCGATATGGTTGTCCTTGATCAGCACCCCGTCATACAGCCCCATGCGGTGGTTTTGGGCGCCGCCGACGGCGGTGGCGTATTTGGCGAAGGCGCGCAGGCCGGGGATGGTCTTGCGGGTGTCCAGGAGCACCGCCCCGGTCCCGGCGATGGCCTCGACGAAGCGCCGGGTCAGGGTCGCGATCCCCGACAGATGCTGGAGCAGGTTGAGCGCCGTCCGTTCGGCCGACAGGAGCCCCCGCGCCGGCCCCTCGATCCCGGCGACGACATCGCCGGCGGCCAGCGCGTCCCCGTCCGCCGCGCGGGCGTCGATCCGGCAGTCGGGAGCGAGCCGCCGGAACACGGCCTCGGCGGCCTCGATTCCGGCCAGCACCAAAGGCTCGCGCGCGGCGGCGACGGCCGAAAGCCAGGCGTCTTCGGGAATGACGGCGGCGCTGGTCACGTCCCCGGCCCCCATATCCTCGGCGAGGGCGCGGTCGACGAGCCGGTCGATCTCGTCGCGGCCGAGGGTCACGGGCGGGGCGGCGTCCGGCGCCGCTCAGGCGGCGGCGGAGCGGGCCGAGCCGACCGGCGGCGGCGACATCTCCAGCATCCGCTGCAACGGCTTCAGCGCCGCGGCGCGCAGATCGTCGGAGATCTCCACCCGCGGGGCATCGTTGGCCAGGGCCAGATACATCTTTTCGACCGTGTTCAGCGCCATGTAGGGGCAACGGTTGCAGGCGCAATTGCCGTCGGCGCCCGGCGCCTCGAGGAAGGTCTTGTGCGGCGCCGCCTTGCGCATCTGATGGATCAGATGAGGCTCGGTGGCGACGATCAGGGTCCGGGCCGGCGAGTCGGCGACGAACCGCAGCATCGCCGAGGTCGAGCCGACATGGTCCGCGTGACGCAGGATCGCGTCCGGGCATTCCGGATGGGCGGTGACCGCCGCCTCGGGATGGCGGGCCTTGAGGTCGATCAGCTCGCGCTCCGAGAACTGCTCGTGGACGACGCAGGTGCCGGGCCAGAACAGCATCTCGCGGCCGGTCTTGTTGGCCAGGTAGCGCCCCAGATGGCGGTCCGGCGCGAACAGGATCGGCTTGTCCTCGGGGATCTGGCGGACGATGGCCTCGGCGTTGGACGAGGTGACGATGATGTCGGACAGCGCCTTCACCTCGGCCGAGCAGTTGATATAGGTGATCGCCACATGGTCGGGATGGGCCTCGCGGAACCGCCGGAACTGGTCGGGCGGGCAGGAGGTCTCCAACGAACAGCCGGCGTTGGCGTCGGGCAGCAGCACGGTCCGGTCGGGGCTCAGGATCTTGGCCGTCTCGGCCATGAAGAGGACGCCGCAGAACAGGATCACATCGGCGTCGGTCGCCGCCGCCTTTCGCGACAGGTCCAGCGAATCGCCGACGAAGTCGGCCATGTCCTGGATTTCCGGCTCCTGGTAGTAGTGGGCCAGGATCACGGCGTTGCGGGACCGGCGCAGGCGGGCGATCTCGCCCTCGATATCCAGCGTCGGGTCGATGTCCTGCAGCCCGGGCGCTTCCGGGTCGGACAGAACGACGGTGCTTCTCACGGGAAATTCTCCGACGGTTCGTACGCCTCTATATCGTACGCCTCTGATGACCACCTTCGCCACGCGACGGTCTCGCGCGGCCGTCGAAACCGCTAAGCACCGGTCGCGACGGGGTGGCCGAAATCGGTCCGTAACCTAAATAGTCCCCCGCCGCCGCCGTTGCAAGCGACAGGCAAACCGGCGCCGATTCCGACCGAGCGCCAAGCCTACGCCAAATGGGGCCGGGCGAGATAGTCCTGGGCCTGCATTTCCATCAGGCGCGACACCGTGCGGGCGAACTGGAAGGCGCCGTCGCCGGCCGGATAGAGCGCCTCGGGCGGGCCGTCGGCGGCGCAGACCAGATTGACTCCATGCTCGTACAGGCTGTCGATCAGGGTGACGAACCGCTTCGCCTCGTTGCGCCGTTCCGCCGTCAGCCTCGGGACCCCCGACAGGAGGACGGTGTGGTAGCGGACCGCGATCGCCAGATAATCCGCCGCCCCCAGCGGCCGCGCGCACAGGTCCGCGAACGAGAAACGGGCGACGCCCTTCGCGGCCTCGGGCACCGCCAGGCGCCGGCCCTTGACCTCGATCTCGTCCGGATCGCCCGTCTCCCGGTCGGTCAGGCCGAGAAAGGCGGCGTCCAGCGCCGCGTCGGCCTCGGGCCCGAGGGGCGCGTGGTAGACCGGCATCCCTTTCAGCCGGGCGAGGCGGTAGTCCTCCTCGCCGTCCAGGGCCAGCAGGTCCAGCTTCTCCTTCAACAGATCGATGAAGGGCAGGAACCGCTCCCGTTGCAGTCCGTCCTTGTACAGGTCGTCGGGCGGGCGGTTCGAGGTCGCGACGACGACGATGCCGGCCTCGAACAGGGCGGTGAACAGCCGCCGCAGGATCATGGCGTCGGCGACATCCTCGACCTGGAATTCGTCGAAGCAGAGCAGCCACGCCTCCTCGGCGATCCGCCCGGCCAGCGGCGGCACCGGATCGTCGCCGCCATGACGCCGGCGCCAGTCATGGACCCGGTCATGGACCTCGACCATGAAGGCGTTGAAATGAACCCGCCGCTTGCGGGTCACCGGCGCGGTCTCGAAGAACATGTCCATCAGCATCGACTTGCCGCGCCCGACATCGCCGTACAGATACAGCCCCTGGGGCGGATCGGTCCGGCGCCGCGAAAAGCCGAGCCGCGCGCGCCAGCCGTCCCGCCCCTGGTCGGGCCGGTAATGATGCAGGGCGTGATGCAGGCTTTGCAGCTTTTCGGCGGCCAGCTCCTGGCGCGGGTCGGGCTTCAGCTCGCCCGACCGCCGCCGGGCGCGCAACAGCGCCAGCGGCCCGTCGGCCGTCTCCGTCAGCATGTCGGTGGGCGCAGTCATCGGGTCCGGACCGTCGGTTTCGTGCCGCGCCAACGGAAAGGGCCGCCGGCGACGCGGCGGCCCTCCCTCTCGTCCCGGCGGGCGCGGGCGCGGGCGGCGCTCAGCGCCGGGCAACCATCATCCGCTTGACCTCGGCGATCGCCTTGGCGGGGTTCAGCCCCTTGGGACAGGTCTTGGTGCAGTTGAGGATCGTATGGCATCGGTACAGGCGGAACGGATCCTCCAGCTCGTCCAGGCGCTCGCCGGTGTGATCGTCGCGGGAATCGGCGATCCAGCGATAGGCCTGCAACAGCACCGCCGGACCCAGATAGCGATCGCCGTTCCACCAATAGCTGGGACAGGCGGTCGAGCAGGAGAAGCACAGGATACATTCCCACAGCCCGTCCAGCTTGGCGCGGTCCTCGCGGCTCTGCAAGCGCTCGCGGTCCGGCGGCGGCGGCGTTTCGGACTTCAGCCAGGGATCGATCGACGCGTACTGGGCGTAGGCGTCGGTCAGGTCGGGGACCAGGTCCTTGATCACCGGCCGGTGGGGCAGCGGATAGATGTCCACCTCGCCCTTGACGTCCTCGATGGGCTTGAGACAGGCCAGCGTGTTGGTGCCGTCGATATTCATGGCGCAGCTGCCGCAGATGCCCTCGCGGCAGGAGCGGCGGAAGGTGACCGTCGAATCGACCTCGTTCTTGATCTTGATCAGCGCGTCCAGGACCATCGGGCCGCAGTCGTCCAGATCGACCTCGTAGTTGTCGAGGCGCGGGTTCTCGCCGCTGTCCGGGTCCCAGCGATAGATCTTGAAGGTCTTGACGTTGCCGCCGGCCTTCGCCGCCTTGTGGGTCTCGCCCTTGCGGACTTTCGAATTAGCGGGAAGCGCGAATTCAGCCATCGGTTCGGTTCTTCTCTCTGGGTGGCGTCCTAGTAGACGCGCGCCTTGGGCGGAATGGTCTCGACCTCGTCGGTCAGCGGTTTCATATGGACCGGCCGGTAGTCCAGGCGCACATTGTTGTCCTGGTCGCACCAGGCCAGCGTATGCTTCATCCAGTTCTCGTCGTCGCGCTCGGGATGATCCTCATGCGCGTGGGCGCCGCGGCTCTCCTTGCGGGCGTAGGCGCCATGCATGGTGACCACCGCCTGGCCGATCAGATTGTCCAGCTCCAGCGCCTCGACCAGATCGGAATTCCAGATCATCGACCGGTCGGCGACCGACAGGTCGGCGCGGGCGGCGGCGACCTGGTCGATCTTGGCGACGCCCTCGGCCAGAACCTTGTCGGTTCGGAAGACGGCGCAATTGTTCTGCATGGTGCGCTGCATGTCGAGCCGCGCCTCGGCGACCCGGCGCGACCCGGCGGCGTGGCGCAGCCCGTCCAGCCGCGCGATCGCGGCGTCGGCGGCGTCCTTCGGCAGCGGCTTGTGGGCGGCGCCGGGGGTGATGGTCTCCGCCGCCCGATGCGCCGCCGCGCGGCCGAAGACCACGATGTCGAGCAGCGAGTTGCAGCCCAGCCGGTTGGCGCCATGCACGGAGACGCTCGCCGCCTCGCCGATCGCCATCAGGCCCGGCACGACCGCGTCCGGGTCGTCGGCGGTCGGAGCCAGCACCTCGGCGTGATAATTGGTCGGGATGCCGCCCATATTGTAGTGCACGGTGGGCAGGACCGGGATCGGCTCCTTGGTGACGTCGACCCCCGCGAAGATCTTCGCGGTCTCGGAGATGCCCGGCAGGCGCTCGGCCAGTAGGTCCGCGTCCAGATGCTCCAGATGCAGGAAGATATGGTCGTTCTCGGCGCCGACGCCGCGGCCCTCGGCGATCTCGACGGTCATCGAGCGGCTGACCACGTCGCGCGAGGCCAGGTCCTTGGCCGACGGCGCGTAGCGCTCCATGAAGCGCTCGCCCTCGGAATTGGTCAGATAGCCGCCCTCGCCGCGCGCGCCCTCGGTGATCAGGCAGCCGGCGCCGTAGATGCCGGTGGGGTGGAACTGGACGAATTCCATGTCCTGGAGGGGCAGCCCGGCGCGCAGCACCATCCCCGACCCGTCGCCGGTACAGCTATGGGCGGAGGTGCAGGAGAAATAGGCGCGCCCGTACCCGCCGGTGGCGAGCACCGTCGTCTGAGCCTTGAAGCGATGCAGGCTGCCGTCCTCCAGGTTCCAGGCGAGGACGCCGCCGCAGCTTCCGTCGGCATGCATCAGCAGGTCGACGGCGAAATACTCGATATAGAACTCGGCCCGGTTCTTCAGGCTCTGCTGGTACAGGGTGTGCAGCAGGGCATGGCCGGTGCGATCGGCGGCGGCGCAGGCGCGATGGGCCATCTTCTCGCCCTGGGCGATGGTGTGGCCGCCGAAGGGACGCTGATAGATACGGCCTTCCTCGGTGCGCGAGAAGGGCAGGCCGAAATGCTCCAGCTCGTAGACCGCCGGCACCGCCTCGCGGCACATATATTCGATGGCGTCCTGGTCGCCGAGCCAGTCCGAGCCCTTGACCGTGTCGTACATATGGTAGCGCCAGTCGTCGTCGATGATGTTGCCGAGACTGGCGGCGATCCCGCCCTGGGCGGCGACGGTGTGGCTGCGGGTCGGGAACAGCTTGCTGACGCAGGCGGTCTTCAGCCCGGCCGCGGTCATGCCCATGGTCGCCCGCAGGCCGGCGCCGCCGGCGCCGACGACGATGACGTCGTAGCTATGGTCGACGATTTCGTAGGATTTGGTCATTCGCCGTCACTCTCCGAACGCGATCATCAACACAGCGAAGGCCGACGCCAACGCCAGGGTCACGGCGGCGAATTTGACGAGCGCGACGCAGGTGATCTTCAGCCAGCCGGTATGCACATAGTCCTCGATGATGACCTGAACGCCGAGCTGGGCATGGTGGAACCCGGCGCCGATCAGCAGGATCATCAGCACCGAGACGAAGGGCGAGCCCATCCAGTGATAGACGGCGCCGTAACCGGATCCCGCGAGCATGATGATCGAGATCACGAACCACAGGACCAGCGGCACCAACGCCACCGCCGTTAGCCGCTGCGCCCACCAATGGGCGGCGCCTTCCTTGGCCGAGCCGAGGCCGCGAATCTGCGCCTGGGAACCGCGATCCGCCATCACAGG
>Ga0070729_10004451_pt1 | contig 15254 bp, 16 predicted proteins | sample tdDd472_FD_66725 | JGI IMG/M metagenome (GOLD analysis project Ga0070729, IMG submission 66725) | Marine sediment microbial communities from the Atlantic coast under amendment with organic carbon and nitrate - tdDd47.2 | ecosystem: Environmental > Aquatic > Marine > Coastal > Sediment | place...
GCACCCCTTTTTCAAAAACTCTTTCTTCACCACGTTTTTTCCGCAGGAGGGACAGCAGAGCCAATAACCGCTATGTTTTTTAAGCTGTCGTTTCTCCTCTTCCGCTCGGCGCACCTTCTCCATAATGGTGTTCAGCATGGGGGTTACACCGAGGTGGTGAGGTCGGGATTGGTTTGCCTGGCCTTGGCGCTAATCCAACCGCACCAGGGGCAACCGGTGGTGATGAGCTCTTCTACCGGCATCACCTTCTCACACTGGGGGCAATACTCCTTGGCGTTCAGGGCCTCATTCCAGGCAGGGGTACTCAGCTCCGTGCCGGAGGGAAACTCCAATCCATACTTCGCCGCAGTTTCAAAGGAGGCCAGGGCCGCCCGGATCTTGATCCCCAGAAGCTCCACGCCGGCAACCGACACTGCGATATCCGCATTGATCACCAGGCCTTTATCCAGAATCCGGTCAACCACATCCGCCAGACTGCCGTCACTTTCACGGGATGGTTCCAATGCCATGGGCTTATCCCTTCGTTTGAAGTTTCGCATCGTGCCTCGCCCGTTCATCATCATGTTACCGTAAAACGTCGGGGCACCGTTTTGCCGCATGCTGCATATGGCATAGCCTCACCGCCACATCCCAAAAGGCATGGACAGTCGGGGCTTCGGCATTTATATCGTCATCAATCCAAGTCCGGATCACTGGTATCGATGCGCTTCCGCATCCTGATCCGCTTGAATTCCGACATATTCCCATCTGCGTCGAGCATGGTTTCGTAGACAGCCAGTATGTCCAGGCTGTCGGGAATCGCTTTTTTCTCAATCGCCTCCAGCGTCACGCGCCAGCCGTCAGCGTTCGGCTCGGCACTGACGGTTGATTCGATCTCCAGCCCGATGAGCGTGTTGAGCTCTTCACGGGCTTTTTGAATTGCGTCTGTAAATGAAATCGCCATGTTTGTTTCCCTTGTGTCAAAGGTTGACGAAGGGGGCCGGCACCTTAAGGTCAGCCCATCTCTTTCTTTAATTTCCGTGCGTGATCCAGCCGTTCCATCAGTGCATTTTCCATACGATCAAACTCCGCCTCATCGATCTCATCCATTTCAAATTTCATCTGCAGGTGAAGAAGCTCTTCATGAATTTTTGACTCATCCGTCATCTCATTCAGAGCGGACGCCCTTAACTTTCTGGCCACCCACACGGTCATTTTCATGGGCGAAAGCAGGATATCATCAAGAAGAAAAGCCATGGGTCTACCACCTGACAACCAGTTCAATAAAATGATTCGGAGGAACCGGCCCGACATATTTGATCTTCATCTGCCCGTTCGAGCTCTCATCCAACCTGTTCACCGCCTCGTCAAAGGCGTTCTCTTTATCCCGGGCCACCAGGAAAACAGTGTGGGTGATCATCCGATCCCCCATGGGCCTGTTCTTTTTGTACTCAACCCAGAGCCCATCGAAAAAAGCCCCGATGCTCTTTTCCATCTGCTCTCTTTTCTTTGCCAGGGCACCGGCCACCATCTCCCCCAAACGGATCTGATCTTTCTGCAATCCCCCGTTGCGTGAACTGAGCCGATCCCTGAGTCTCTGGATCTGCCGATTTTCATCGATGATCTCCCTGAACACCTGCTGCGGGTCGGTCCACAGGACTTTTAGCCCCAATTCCACCTTGTCCTCGTAGTACGTCAGCAGCTCTTTCATCTCAGCATACCGGGGTATCAGGAGCTTCTCCCTGATGGTCTCAACGCTGTCGCCGACGGTGCTGAATTTCACCGGCAGGATGGGCATCTCCTTCATCACCGTTTCCATCACCGTCTGGTGAGCAACCATGTTTTTCCGGGACACAGCATAGTCAATAACGGGGGAAGGGCTGACCACAACGCCTATGTCCCGGAAACAGACGATGGACACAGGGCCTCCCTCCTCAGAGATCCCACTTATTTCCAGGGGCTGCTCTTTGCCTGTGGCCGCAATGGCGTAGATATATAGACCCATGGTCTCCCTTCTATTTAAATAATTATTCAGTTCCTGAGAGAAAACGCCTCCGGCGGCCCTGCCGGGGGCCAAACCTTTGAAAAGTTTGACAAACAGGCTTTAAGGGCTATTCGCCTGCTTAACCGATGGTGGCACTGGTTTAACGAGTATGCCGCCGGAGTTATTCCGGTCAAAGTCAAGGGCATCGCAAACACCATTATGATCTGAACTTGAAGCTAAACGGTGACGTACATGGGGCGCCCTTCAGACCACATGAAGGAGGGCAATAACCCTTTACAGCCCGTCAGCGAATGTGACCAGCCCGAGGAACGAGGGCTGGGAGCATTCGCAAACCTGGGATCCAAGGGCTCAGCCCTTGGCCGCCGGAGGCATAGCTGAATAGTTACCTACTTATTTGATAAGTTCCTCTGCCAGGCGATGCAGGTCGTCCTCACCACCACGAAGCTTCAACGCCTTCATGTACGCCTGGATCAGCCGGGGGGATTTGAACTGTGCCACTTGAATGTCCGGTGCCAGATGCTCATGAGCCTGATGATATGCGCCGATAAAAAGAACCCCCAACTCCTCCTCCTGGAGGGTGGTGTTGATCTGATGCGCGATGTACCGATCCCTTTTCTTCAGCAATCCCCTCTTCTGGAGCCGTGCCAGAAGCAGGTGGATGATCTTTTGTACCAGTGATCGGGCTCGAATCAGATTGACCGTCAGGCTGTACTCTTTCCGGATCAGGGGGAGGTCCTCGGTTTTCCGTATTTCCGCCCCTGCCGACATGAGACGGGAGATGCATGTAAAATTTGGACTACCCTTAGACGCCAGCTCACCGACAATATGGCGCCCGATCTCCCCGCCCTCCACCATGCCGTCCTGGTAAATCTTCACCCTGGAGGCATCCAGGCTTTGCAACCAGCTTTCAACCCTCTCCCAGAACGTTGCCACCACCTCTTCGTGACGGACAAGTCTCTCCGTACCGAACAGTTTCTCCCGGGTGGTCCGAATCTGCTCTGCTGCCTCCCCCAGGTCGGGGTCGGAGTGAATCATCGGAACCAGGTGCAGTGTTCTCATGGGACACCCCTGTGATCGCTCTTCACAGGCCGGATGTCCAACCATGCATTCTCATCGTCCTCCGGGAAGGAGATGCTCCCGCCACGGCAAACGTCCATCAGCAAGCGGTATGATTTGTTGATGGCCTCAAACCGATTCTGATCGCTCGTGCCCGGGGTGCCGCTGTCCGGGTGGCAGGCCTTGGTCATCAGCCTGTAAGCACTTTTGATATCAGATGCAGTAACTTTTTCAGGAAGGTCCAGGCATTTGCGGGCAAAATCAATCTCCTCAAAATTGACATTCTCGATCATGAGGGTATGAAAACTGTTGCAGGGCAGCGGGCCAATGAGCTTGAAATTCACCCGGTCTTCGAACTCCCGGTCCAGAACCTCGATTTCCGTTTCAAAACGCGCCAGATCCTTTTCCTCAAGAAGACACGCAAGGTTAGCGATCGTGGCGTCATCTCGAATATCGAGCACTCTGCTCGCCACCGAAACGCGTGAGAGGCTTTTCATAATGGCATCCACATATCCCTTTCGTTTTTCTTCCAGGGCGGACTTCACCATTTTTCCCAGGGTCACCCGTGCCTGGTGAAGCGCCGCTTTCGATTCCGGACGCGCCTTCCGCTGAAATGTAAGAATGGACTCCGACATGCTGATCTCTTTGAGCACACCTTCGAAATCACTGAAGCCAGCCACCAGGTCCATCTCCGTCCTGCCCCGAACCTTTTCAAAGGTCTCCAGGATCCGGTCCTGCCCCTTTGCCAGGATCGTGTCGACCTCCTGTGAATCCTGAACCAGGGAGCCAAACTTCAGAGGAATAACACGGCCCCGCTCCATCAGCCGTTCAAGGGTCCTCTGGTGCTCGGCCACATACTTAAGAAGAGTTTCTTTCGGCAGCTGAGAAAAATCGATCCCATCCACATCGCTCACCGCCACGGAAAAGCTGCCGCCGCTTTTCAGATAGACCTCCCGGCTGTCCAGCCCGATGGGGCCGATCCGAAGCGCCTCCGTCACATTGACAAATCCATAGAGATAGAGTCCCTTAACATTCATTCCGCTGATCCCTTTGACGTGTTTCAATGGCGTTATCAAAATGATTCATGGAGATAACGAACTGGTCAGACGGGTTGTCCCCCGCCTGAATAAACGCCCGGATGGCATCCATGGCTGCGGCTTTGCAGATGGATTCGATATCCGCCCCCACCATCCCCTCGGTGGTCTCCACAAGCCCGTCAAACACGACCTCCTCCGCGAGGGGCTTTCCTTTGGTGTGAACCTTGAAAATCTCACGCCGTGCTTCTTTATCGGGCCGGGACATCTGCACATGAAAATCAAACCGCCCGGATCGCAGGAGGGCCGGATCGATAAGATCCAACCGATTGGTGGCCGCCAGCACCACGATGCCCTTAAGCTCCTCAATGCCGTCCATTTCAGTCAGAAACTGACTGATCACCCGATCGGTGACGGCCGAGGCACCCTCCATGCCCCGCCTCGGAACCAGGCTGTCGATCTCATCCACAAACACGATGCAGGGGGAGGCCAGCCGAGCCTTGCGAAAGATCTCCCGCACCCCCTTTTCACTCTCCCCGATCCACTTGGAGAGAAGCTCCGGCCCCTTGATGGAAATAAAATTGACACCGGACTCCGAGGCCACGGCCTTGGCCAGCAGGGTCTTTCCGGTTCCGGGGGGACCGTAGAGAATAATGCCCCGGGCAGGAGTCGTGTTCGCACGCTCAAACAGGGCGGCATACGTCAAAGGCCACTCAATGGTCTCCTTCAGGAGGGACTTCACCTCACCGAGACCGCCGACGTCCCCCCAGGTCACGTCGGGTATTTCGGTAAACACCTCACGGATCGCCGACGGCTCGATCCCTTTCAGGGCATCGAGGAAGTCATCCATGGTCACCTGAAGATTCAGAAGGGTCTCGGTTGAGATCTCTTCCAGCTCGAAATCGATGCGGGGAAATATTTTTCGTAAAGAGGACATGGCGGCTTCCCGACACAAGGCCTCGAGATCAGCCCCGACGTACCCGTGGGTGATCTCGGAAACCTTCTCCAAGTCCACATCGTCGGCCAGGGGCATGCCTTGTGTATAGATGGTCAGAACCTCCAGGCGCCCGTTGCGATCCGGAATGCTGATCTCAATTTCGCGGTCAAACCGACCGGGGCGTCTCAGAGCCGGATCAATCACATTGGGGATGTTGGTGGCCCCGATGACCATCACCTGCCCCCGGGAGGAGAGCCCGTCCATCAGGGTGAGAAGCTGGGCCACCACCCGTTTTTCCACCTGCTTTTCCCCCCCCATCTCCTCCCGCTTGGGAGCAATGGCATCGATCTCATCCAGAAAGATAATGCTGGGGGCATGGGATGAGGCTTCTTCAAAAATGCGCCTCAGGTTGGCCTCGCTCTCTCCGTAAAGCTTGTTCATGATTTCGGGCCCGCTCAGATGACTGAAGTAGGCATCCGTCTCATTGGCCACCGCCCGCGCGATCATGGTTTTCCCGCAGCCGGGGGGGCCGTGCAGCAGCACCCCCTTGGGGGGATCGATGCCCAGCCGGTCAAAGACCTGGGGGTATTTTAAGGGGAGTTCGATCATCTCCCGAATCCGGCGAATCTCCTTGCCAAGCCCGCCAACGTCTTCGTAGGAGATCCGAGACGACTTCACCTCCCCCTTCTCCCGGGACTCTTTGATGTCGATGGTCGTCTCAGGCCGAATGATGACCACCCCGTCGGGCTTGGTGGCCGTCACCTCAAAATCCCGGGTCTGGGCACCAAAGAGTTTGGCGCGGACGGTGTCTCCCTTGATCAGGGGAATGCCCTCGAGAAGGCTCCCGATATACGTGGAATCGTAGGAGCGCAAAGGGGTGAGGGGGGTGACCGTCAACTTTTGCGCCGGTCGGCACTCACAGGGCGCGATGGTGACCTTTTCGTCAAGGCCCACCTGGGCGTTGTCGCGGGTGATCCCGTCCAGGCAGACCCACCCCTGGCCGCGATCCTCCATGAAGGCCGGCATCACTTTGGCCACGGTCGTGCTTTTCGCCGTGATTTCGACGATGTCCCCCACCGCCACACCGACCTTCTGGAAATCCGCCGGATCAAACCGCACAATGCCGCGGCCCACATCCTTGGATCCAGCCTCCTTCACCTTCAGGGTCAGGGCTTGATTAGCCATGGGACCTCTACATTTTTATGGTGATTTCCAGGATACCGTTCCTGTATGTCCAATCCATCCCGCTCTCGTCGGCCGGGTTCAAAAGAAGCACCTCCTTTCGATACTCCCGGCGGCTCCCCGCGGCATGGATCGTCACAATGTCATCTGTGAGGGTGACGGTGATGTCCCCCTCTTCAATGCCCGGCATCTCCGCAACAATTTGGACGGAGGCCTCCTCTTCAAATAGGTCCACAATGGGTTCGCGCACCTCTTCCACGATGGGGCCCTTTGCGGTTTTTTTGATGTTGCCGAAGGACTGCACCTGGGGGCTGCCGTCCGAAAGGGTCCGCACGTTGATGCCGTAGACCCCGCGGATGTCCTTGAGCCCCTTGATCTTCTCCAGGCCGCTCAGCTTGAACTCCCCCGTTTTTTTCATCCCTTCGCCGGTTTCGGCCAGCTTGGCGGCGGCATCAATCAAATTACCCAGCCCCTTCAAAAGCCCGCCGAATCCTAAATCGCCTTGGCTTTCGCTCTCTTTTCCGGTTCTTTTCTTGTCACTCATGCCCTACCCCCATGCATTGCGATGATGCCTGATGGCACTGCAAATTCAGGCAATCACATTTTTTGGGAAAAATACCTCCGGCGGGTCGCTTTTTGAAAAAAGCGCCGCAATAACTTTTCGGTTGCCTCAGCCTTTCTTCCCCGCCCAGGAGGCGAAAAAAAACGGCTATTGCAAACTCAATACGCCGAAAACATATGGTTTACCGAAACAACTGGCGTTACCGGCAACGCGTTCAAAACCTGTTTGTCAATCCCAACTCATAAGAACAGGCAAAAGTTTGGCCCCCGGCAGGATCGCCGGAGGCAAAGGCTGTCAGGCCTTGATTTCAATGTTCACAAAGTGAAAGGGAGGCGCCGGTCCCACATAGGAAAACGAAAAACGCTCCCCATGCTTTTCCGCCAGCTCGTCGATGAGATAATCAAATTCCCGCTCACGAGTCCGATCGATGAGGCAGGCCACGTTAAAAACCATGGGATCCGTCCGGGGCTCCTTCTCTTTCACATCCACCGAGATGCGCCGCAACCGGTTCACCAGGGTCCAGCTCTCTTCGGCCTTCTTCAGGCTCAGGGCCTTTTCCACGGCCTTGCCCAGCTCCCCCTTGATGTTTTTATCCTCCGGCCAGCGTTCGCACTCTTCTTTCAGGCCCTGCACGGAGGAGTCCCCCTGGTCGATCTCCTGAAAGACCTGCGGCATCTCTTTCCAGTACCCCTTCACCCCCATCTCGATTTTGTTGTCCATGTCCCGCAGCAGCCCCTTGAACTCTGAGTACCGCTTCCGCAGCAGGGTCCGAATCTCTTCGGCGCCGTCGGCAATGGTGCAGAAACGGACCGGCAGGATGGTGTACTCCTTCATCACCGTTTCAATCACCTTTTCATGCTGGGTCAGGTTCTCCCGGCTGATCACATAGCGGGTCATGGGCGTGTTGCTGATGACCGCGCTGATATCGTTGAAACCGATGGTCGACACAATGTCTCCCCGACCGCCGATACCCATGGGGCCGAAATTCCGGCCGTCGTTTTCGTTGATGATGCAGTAGAGATACTTTCCGTCCCGGGACATCCTCGCCTCCCATGGGCTCCGTGATCAATAGGTGATGGACATCGTGCGCACATTCCGGGCCTCCTGAAAGGAGCTGGCCCCGCCGTCCCCCATTTGGTCCATATCCACCGCAAGCATCTGTCTCTTGGTCTTGAGCTCCCGCTCAAGGGCCTCCAGCTCCCCCTCGATCTCATTGAGGCGCCGGTTCAGGTTGGACCACTCCTGCTTCAACCGCCCCCGATGCTTGTCAAGAATGAACACCTCCAGAAAACTTGCCCGTGAGGGACGTGATCTGGCGGTGCGGCTGTGTTTGATGGGGGTCTTCATCTTCCCATAGCCCCGACGGTAAATCTCCTTGCAACTCAAATTCTTTGACATGGTTATCCCCTTTTCCCGTTGCAGTGCTTGTCGATAAGGCTCAACAGGACTTCCACCACCCGTTTCTTCGATGATTTGCTCCCGATGCGGGTGGTTTCAGACGACAGGATATCAATACAGAGCTGCCGGAACACCGTATCATCCTTATGAACCGAGACCCCGAGCACCCTTGCTGTCTTGGCGATCATCTGGCAGCCCCTGATGGTGGGGGCGAACTCAAAGACATCCGAATCCCGAAGCTCCCGGATGATGCGCACAATCTTCTTTGCGTCACCCATAGAGACGCCCGATTTCGACTGGACGATCCCCACCTCCGTCTCTTCGTCAAAGTAATCGAGGTCAAGGGTCACCATGCGATCCCTCAAAGCGTCCTGGCTACGATGAACCCCCGCGTACTCCTCCGGATTGCTGGTGAAAATGGCGGTGAAATCCGGATGCACTTTGACGTAGTTGCTGTCTCCGTTGCAGGTGGTGGGAATGTCCAGCATGCGCTCCTGAAGCACGGACAAGAGAACATTGTTGGCTTCGGGGCGGGAGCGGGTAAACTCGTCGTAAATGAGGGTGAACCCGTACTTGCAGGCCACCGTCAGCCGGTTGTCCACCCACTGCTTGCTCATGTTCTCTTCGGTTTTCAGCACCGAGTGGATAAAGTTATCCCGGACCTTGCGGATGCTGTACCCGTTTTCCCCCCCCACCAGATCGGAGGTGGAGAACTCCTCGTCCCCGTGGATCAGGATCAGGGGGCGTCCTAGTTTCGCTGCAATGTGGATCGCCAGGGTGGTTTTCCCCGTGCCGGAGATCCCCCGCATATGCACGGGAAACCCGGCTTTGATGTATCCCATTGCGCGACCGGCAACATCCTTGACATAATCGGTTTCCACAAAATCGGGCATGGAGCATGGCTCCAGAACCGTTGTTGGGACGGCTATCGACATGGATCACTCCTTGGCTCATGGACAATGCGTTAGGGATTCGGGCAACGACCGCACCTGGCCACATGCCCCGAAGGGGGGATACCTGAAGGATATCCGAGTCCCTTACTCTGAATAGTAAAACGGTCCCTCTTTTCGAACCTGACCGCTGTCCTGAATATCCCGCATCACAGGAATCAACTTCCGCCACTGCTCAATGTGAAGAGATTCTGCGATCTGGGCCATCTTCATGCCGTCGGGGGCATCTTTGAGTATCCCGACAATCTTCGGTTTCAACTGCTCCGGGTCGAAGTCAACCCTGATTGACGAATCGCCTTCCGCCTCCGCAACGGCTTCAAACTCAGCTTCGGCAGCGGTTTCAGGCTCGGCCTCGGCAGGAGGGCTGAAGGCCTTTTCAGGCACCTGAGAAGCCGCCTCCCCCCCACCCGAGGCCATGGCAGCCAGCAGGCTTCGCCATGCTGCGGCCACATCGCGAGACTCCGTCTGCAACTCCGCCAAGAAAACCCCGACCTTTTCTTTTCGATCTTTCTCTGCTCCCTTAAGCTCGGCGGCATATTCTGAAAGCAGGGCTCGCAACACGGTCCCGGCTCGTTTCTGTCCCTTGCCCACCTGAACAAGGAATTGTTGAAGTTCATTTCTCAGGTGGGCCGCCTGATCCTTTATGGCATTGATGCTCTCAATACGGGTCATCAGCTCTTCCCTGGCCCCTGCCTCACGCTTCTGCTCCCCGGTGGAAAGATCGGACATAAACTGAGCCAACCCCTCCCGAACCGCATCCCTCCGTTCCCGACAGGACGCCTCGATCTCTCTCAAACGTCCCTGGACCTCTTCGAGAAAGGCCCGCGTTATTTGACGGTTTTCCTGGATATCCGCACGACACGCCGCCCTTTCATCTCCACGCCGACTTTGAGCGTCTCTGACCTCGATTTGGAAGCTTTCACCGAAAGCAGCCATCGCGCTTCTCATGCGTTGCATTTCCTTTTTAAGTTCCCCAATCATCTCCGCATGTGCGTCATCAAAGCCCTTCAAAAGCTCCCGTGTTGATTTTTTAGCCTGCGCCACCCTTGCCTTCCGCCGCGCGATCTCTTCCTTTCGCTGCCCCTTGGACGCCGCAGCCCCTTTTCGGCGACTTTTTTCACCGGCTTCCACTCCCTCTTTGAAGAGGACCAGCCCGTCCTGCAACGCCCGATTCATCTCCCGGCGATCATCCGCAAGGGCTCCCATAAAACCGGCATTGCTTTTTTTCATCTCCCGCCTCTCCTTTTCAAGCATCTGACCGAAGAGACGTCGCTCCTCATGGGCATTGCCGATCTCTTCTGCCAACCGCTTCATATCCTGTGCTCTTGTCATGGCATCGTCTCCAACCATTTCATAAAAAGAGGGATGCTTGTAAGACGCTGCATGTTGCCCGTGAAAAGGGGGGACATCCCCTCATCCTTACAAGGATTCCTCACCATGTTATTCTTTGCGAATCCTGCCCGTCCCACACCCCATGAAACAGGATTGGCTTTTGTCATCACACGCTCAGCCGCGATACCTGCCGCCACTGGCCCTGCACCCTGCTTCGCATGAGATCAAAATCATCCAAGAAGGCAAACAGGGTCTGGTTTGACTCACTCTGCTGGGACCTGATGGCCCTGAGCATGGTCTTCAAGTCCTTCACCCGCACCGCCTCCCCCTTGTCGAGAAGCTTCCGCAGCCCGATCTTCAGCTCCAACTGCTCCACCTGAAAGCGCTTCAATATACTGATGACATTCAGCTCACGTTTTTTCTGGCGCTCCAGCACCTCTGCCCGGATGAATTCCACATCGTCAAAGGGGGGCTGGCGCCCTTGGGCGACGATCTGGCGAAGGCGACCGATCATCACCTCCTCCTCCCGACGAAAATGGGAGAGATACCCGGCCGCCTCCTCTTCGATCATGCGATGGCGCTCCAGCACATCCCCCACCATGGCATCGAAGTCTTTGCGCCTCAGGCTTTGCGAACAGGCAAGGTTGGAGCGTACCTCGTCTATCATCTCAGAGATTTCCGCCCGGTAAGCCGCAAGGACCTCATGGGCCTGGGACATCAGGGAATGAATCGTGATGACACGACCCTCGTAGGAATCAATGATGCTCTCCGCCAGCCGCCGTAACTCCTCACCGGTGCTCATGGTCCCACCTTTTTTTGCCCCATTTTCTCGTATAAAAAAAGCCGTCAACAAATCGGACAATAGCCGTCCCGCAGTAAATCCACGGGGCATTGTCGGATTGATTGACGGTTTTTCAAGATGGCTTCGTAAAAATCAGCGTATCGGGTTGGGGAACGCAGTGTAGTCAAGGGTTTTCCCGTCGTCCCTGCTGACGCTGCACCAAACGGTCCTTTCGCTGACTCCTTACGATATCATCTTCCATCGACACCCCGAGATTCCAGATATGCCTAAGATACGCCTGATGATCAAAGGGGCAACCTAAGCGCCTTCGATGACCTTAAGGATACCTGCCAATCTCCTTTCAATTGACGCTATGCGGTTGCCTCCGCAGTCGTCGTGAGGCCTACAGCTTCGGCATACTTGAGATAAGTGTCGACACCGGCCAGAACGACCCGGGCCTCCACAGCCAACAGCTCAATGCCCACCAGAGAAACCCTGGCCCAGGCATCCACGACCACACCCTTGTCAAGAATCCGATCCACAACTTCCACCAGGCTTGAAGATGCATTGGTTTTTTCTACTGCCATGGTTACACTCCTTTTTTCGTCAGGTTGATAAGTTATGCGGTTGCTTCAAATCCAACCGCATCGGGGTTTATGAGACAGTTCTCAACGCCGGCCGACGCCCCGGTGTTCCGCCGCCGGAAACTTACTCCCCACCAGGAAGACACCGGCCAGGCATCCACAACCACCTCGTTATCCAGAATCCGGCCCACAAAACACACCGAACTCAAGGATGCATTGAATGTTCTCCATCATCACCACAGCACGCTTCAAACATTACCCCACGGAAGCTGTCATACTTGATTCATCACTTCCGTTTTCAATCCGCTCTTGCCCTCCAGAGCCATCCGGCATTTGTCAATCAGCACATGCATATCAAATGGTTTCTCTATGAAGGCAAAGGCACCCTTGCTTAAAAAGCCCTCTTTGATCTCCCGGGTTCCAAACCCTGAAATGGCAATCACGGGCCGGGTGTACCCATTTTCCCGGAGCCTGCTGAACACGCTTAGTCCACTCATGTCCGGAAGGCGATAATTCAAAATGACCAGCTGCGTCTCAGGGTGTCGATCCCACTCCTCGAGCGCTTCCCCCCCACTCAATGCCGCCTCAACCCGAAATCCCGCTGCATCGAGGATATTGGCGATCGCCCAGAGTAATTCATCTGAGTCTTCAACAAGCAGTATCATGGGAGATTTTACATTCATATTATGTTGACTCAGCCATATATCGCATTGATTTTTTTATTTAACATCCCAAGCAACCTTACCCATTCTTCGCAACTTGCATGCCAACCACTAACCGACAATGAAAATACATTAAAAACCCGGTTATTCCGTACTCCTGTCCTCCCCAGCCCCCCTCATCCCTGCCCTGCTCGGGCCGCAGGACAGGCACGGCCGCCACCAGTGCATTTTCTTCATACTTTCAACACATTAAGCACCACACCCCTTCTTCCCAGGATAGATATTGCCGTGGCCCCCGCGAATAGCGACAGTTTCCAAGCTCACACGACCGCATCGCGATATAGGGCAGGACTGTCCCGGATAGGGCGTCGATGCCATAATTCATACTTAATATCGGGTGAAATTATTCAGGAGGGGTATAATAGAATAAGGATTAGAGCCCGTACGTCCTGAGCTTCCGGTACAACGTTTTGTAATCAATTTTCAGCCTTTTGGCTGCTTCTCTCTTGTTTCCCCGGGTCTGCTCCAGTGTCTCCTCAATGATCTGCTGCTCCCAGAGACCGGACGCATGCTTGATCGCCTCCGTCAGGGATTTCCCACCGAGATCCGCCCCAAGAGCCAGAGCCGAGGTGGGATCGGGTTCCAGAACCTCATTTTCAGGATGGAGCGCCAGGCACCCGGGTTCTATGAATTCTTCCTCACATATCAATGAAGCCTGGCGGACGATATTTTTCAATTCGCGAACATTTCCCGGCCAGTCATGGGAAAGCAGCGCCTGGATGGCTTCCTCGGAAAAACCCGTGACGGTTTGACCATAAGGCCTGCGATGCCCCTCTTTGAAAAATCGCTTTGCCAGATAGGGGACATCCTCCTTCCGCTCACGCAAAGAGGGGACCCTGATGTAAAACTCTTTCAAGCGATAATACAGATCGGATCGAAACATGTCGGTGTTTTGATCGTTTCTCAGGGACTGATTGGTTGCCGCAACAATTCGAATGTTGATGGGGATTGTCTTTTTTGCGCCCAGCCTTTGCACACAACGCTCCTGCACTGTCCTCAACAGTTTCTGCTGCGCGCCGTAGGGGAGACACCCCACCTCGTCGAGGAAGAGGGTGCCGTTCTGGGCCATCTCAAAAAAACCGGGCTTGTTCTCCTGCGCTCCGGTAAAAGCACCTTTCATATACCCAAAGAGCTCACTTTCTATAAGCGTCTCCGGAATCGCACCGCAGTTAACTGCGACAAAGGGGCCGTCCTTTACATGGCTCGACGCATGAATGGCCTGTGCCACCAGCTCCTTGCCGACCCCACTCTCCCCTTCGATCAACACCGTCAAGTCACTGGCCGCCACCTTTCCCACCTTCCACGCCAAAGTCTGCACGGCACGGCTTCGGCCCATTTTCTCGAAGAGGGGGTTCTCCTCTCCACACCCCTCGCCTCGACTGACCGGATCCGCATTTTCCAGAGTCGCCTCGATCAGGAAGAGCAGGTCATTGTTGTTGACCGGCTTGGTTAAGTAGTCATGGATCCCTATCTTCATGGCTTTGACAGCAGTTTTCACCTCCGAATACGCCGTAACCATAATAATGGGAAGGGCCGGGAACCGCCTGTGAATACTCTGGGCGACATCGATGCCGTCCCGTCCGGGCATTCGCTGATCCAAGAGAACCAGGTCCGCACTGTCATCATTCAACAGCTTCAGTGCATCATCCCCATTGGGGGCCTGCGTTACCTCGTATTTGGCAAGAGAAAGAACATTGGAAATGGCCCAGCGAAAATCCTGATCATCGTCCACCACCATGATTTTCTTCTGCATCGATGCTAACGCACTGTTCATTCCCCCTCCAAATCCTCATCTGGCGCATCACTTCGCGCGGTTTTCTATGGGCAGCAAAATGGAAATATTGGTCTCGTTTTTCCTGTCGCAATTGATGCGTATCTGACCGCCATGCTGCTTGATGATGGAGTGAGAGATACTCAGCCCCAAGCCCGTGCCGTTGTCTTTTGTCGTGAAGAAGGGATCAAAGACCTGCTCGCGATACTCCTCGGGTATCCCCGGGCCGTTGTCAATGACGTTGACTTCCACCATTTTTCCGGCTTTCACGTATTGCGTTCTCAGGGTCACCCTTCCGGTTTTTGACACCGCTTGAAACGCATTGAGGGTGATATTCAAAAAAACCTGTTCCAGTTTCTCCTGGTCACCGATGATTCTCGGAAGGTTGGGGTCTGTTTCCAGCAGGGTATCGATACGAGCCCGCTTGGCTTCAAGTTTGGCCATTCGCAATACATGAGCCAGCATCGCGTTGACACTGACCTGCTTCCAATCCAGCTTGGACGGCTTTGCAAAGGAGAGGAGCTCTTCAATCAACCGACTCGCCTTCTGGCTGTTGCGGTAAATCACCTGCAGGTTCTCGGCAAGGGGCCTCTCAATGCTTAAGTTTTCGATACTGAACTGGGCACAGGAGCTGATGACTGCGAGGGGATTTCTCAGCTCATGGGCAAGCCCCGCAGATAGGTGACCCAAGGCAAGAAGCTTCAGGGACTGCAGCTTGAACTCCTCGTTCCGGTTCCTTTCGGTGAGGTCGATAAAGGCCCCCATGACCCCCTCACACTGTTGGTGTTCACGGCCGTAAAGGCTGATGGACGCCTGGACAGGAAAAATGGTGCTATCCTTTTTCACAGCCATCATCTCCCGATGCAAGGCCCCCCTCACCATTAACCGGTAGCGCCACTCGGAAAAGCCCCTGTCCATGGTAAAAAAATGGTCCACGCTGCGCCCCACCACCTCCCCCTCT
>Ga0070729_10004454_pt1 | contig 15252 bp, 14 predicted proteins | sample tdDd472_FD_66725 | JGI IMG/M metagenome (GOLD analysis project Ga0070729, IMG submission 66725) | Marine sediment microbial communities from the Atlantic coast under amendment with organic carbon and nitrate - tdDd47.2 | ecosystem: Environmental > Aquatic > Marine > Coastal > Sediment | place...
CTGTAGGGCGCATTGAAAGCGAGCATGGCGTCGCGGCAGCGGCTTTCCTGTTCGGCGTCGTCCAGGTGATGGGCGGCACAGAACGGCACGAATTCCAGCGTGCGCCCGCCGGAATGGATATCCAACACCACGTCGGCCAACGGCAGCAGTTCGGTCTGGAAGTAGTGCGCGATCTTCTGCGTCGCGGTGCCGTTCGGCAGCCCCGGGAACAACCGATTCAGGTTGCCGCCGTCGATGGGCGAGGTGCGCTTGCCCGCCGCAAAGGCCGGCTGGTTCATCATCGGCACCATGATGACCCGGCCCGAGATGGCCCGCGAATCGATGCGCCGCGCCAGATCCATGAGCGCGATGGGGCCTTCGTATTCGTCGCCGTGGTTGGCGCCGGTCAACAGCGCCGTCGGCCCGTGGCCGTTCTTGGCCACGCAGATCGGGATCATCACCGCGCCCCAGGCCGATTCGTCGCCGGAATGGGGCAGCTTCAGATAGCCGTGCTGGACGCCGTCGCGGTCGAAATCGACGTCCGTGGTGATCGGGTTGACGGCGGCAAGATTGGTGCTCATCACCCCTTCCCTCCCCCTCAATCCTTGACGAACAGTTGGCGCGGCACGTCGGCCAGGCATTCCGGCGCGCCGTCGGTGATGCGGATGCTTTCCGTCAGCTCCAGGCCCCAGTCGTCGCGCCAGATGGCGGTCATGAAATGCAGCGTCATGTTCGGCTCCAACACCGTGGTGTCACCGCGCCTGAGACTGTAGGTGCGCTCGCCCCAGTCCGGCGGATAGCTGAGTCCGATGGGATAGCCGGTGCGAGAATCCTTGTGCATGCCGTACCTGGCCAAAACGTCGAAGAAAGCCACCGCCACCTGTTCGCAGGTATTGCCGGCGCGCGCCGTCTCCAGGCCCGCGTCCATGCCCTCCAGCACCGCTTTTTCCGCCTCCAGGATGGACTCCGGCGGCTTGCCGAGAAACAGCGTGCGGCAGAGCGGGCAGTGATAGCGCCGGTAGGCGCCGGCGATCTCGAAGAAGGTCGCCTCACCGGATTTCAGCGGCCTTTCGTCCCAGGTCAGGTGCGCCGCCGAGGCGTCGGCACCGGACGGCAGCATCGGCACGATGGCCGGATAGTCGCCGCCGATGCCGTCGGGGCCGACCAGGCCGGCCTGGTAGATCTCCGCCACCAGTTCGTTCTTTTTCAGCCCCGGCTCCGCCTTTTCCTGGATGCGCGCGTGCATGCCCTCGACGATCCGCGCGGCGCGGCGCATGTAGTCCAGTTCCCGCTCCGACTTCACCGCGCGCTGCCAGTTGACCAGCGCCGTCGCGTCCTTGAACTTGGCGTTCGGCAATTCGGCCACCAGCGTCGCGTGGGCGGCGGCGGTGTAATAGTAGTTCTCCATCTCGACGCCGATGGCCGCCCCGGCCCACCCCTTCTCGGCGAGCAGCCGCGCCAGGTCCTGCATGGGATGGCGTTCGGTCGACATGACGAAATGGTCTTCGTAGCCGACGATATCGTCGTCGGCCATGAACACCGTGCGCTTGGCGCCGGCGGCATCCATGCCGCGCCCCCACCAGACGGGATCTCCATCCGGCCCGACGACGACGGCCTGATGGGTATAGAACGACCAACCGTCGTAACCCGTCAGCCAGGCCATGTTGGAGGGGTCGACCGCGACCAACACCTCCACCCCCCGGGCCGCCATGGCGCGCCGCGTCTTGGCGACGCGCGCCGTGTATTCGTCACGGCTGAACGGTAAGGTCGGGGCGGGTTCGGTCATGGCGGTTCTCCCTATCTCGCTACGTTTTGCGCAGCACCGGAAAATGTCAATCAAAAGGCATGTGGCATGTATAATGGTTCGCCCCCAGCGAAAGATTGCATCCCCATGGTTGGTCGAATCATTTCACCTATTCTGTTGTTATCGGCCTTTGCCGTTCCGCTCGCGGCGAATGCCGGCGCCCCGGACGAGCGCCTCCGCCAGACCATCCAAGCGCCGGCGCCGCAACTGGCGCAATTCGGCAACCGCAAAGGCGGCGGCAATGGAGAGCGAAAGAAAAAACGCCGCGGCGATGGGGGTAGCGGTTTCGGCGGCGGCATGGCCGCGCCGGAACCTTGCGTCCGCTGCGAGGGATTGGACGGTTTCGTCCCGGGCGATGAAATTTCCGAGGACGTTCGGCTGATGGTCGGCAAGATGAAGGGCGTCGACAAGATCGAAGCCGTCGCCATCCAAAAGGCGCGCGGCGGCACCGAAACCGGCCTTGTCGCCGAATTCATCGACGGCGCGGCCTGTCCGGAGATCGATAGCGAACAATGGGCCATCGATTATTCGGCAAAGCGCCCGTGGCCGGCGATCCACAAAGGCGTCGACATTCCACAACCGCGCGGCACGCCGATCCGCGCCGTCGCCGCCGGCACCGTGGTCGGCAAGTTCATGAACGAAGGCAACCGCAAGGGTATCGAGGTCATGCTGCGCCATACGCCGCAGCAGACCGGCCTGCCGTTCTGGACTTATTCCCAGTACACCCACCTGGAAGCCATGTCGCCGCTGGCGATCGGTGCCGAGGTCATGATCGGCGACGAAATCGGGCGCACCTCCAATACCGGGAAAATGGGCCGCCGCGTCCGCCGCGACGCCCTGCATTTCGCCATTCTCTACAGCCAGAGCCCGGACTGGTCCAACGACGGCCTGTTTGTGACCCCGAAAGACAGCTACTGGATGGATCCCAACGCTTTCTACCGGCCGTCACCGCCCTACGATTCGCAGGCGCTGGCGGCCATGCCGGCGGATCAAAAGCGCGTGCCGGTCGCATATATGAAACCCGATGGTAGCATCATCCCCCCGACGGCGAAGCGGATTTGGCCCTATCCCTGCGAGTGACCCACGCCAGTTGCCAGATGTACCGCCGAGTGTTTCAATTGTGTCGGGAAACAACGGAATAGGGTCAGCCCACCGCCATGAATGAAGCACCGTCCACCTTCAAGCCGCCCGTGGTCGACGAACTGTCGATCCGGGTGCTGGTCGATTCCGCTTATGAGCTGTTCATGCCCAAGCTCGAACACGCCGAGGTGCGCATCGAGCAGGCCAAGCGCAGGGCCGGCGACCAGATGCGCTCGCTCGCCGGCGAATGGGGACTTTCGCTGCACCTGACCTCGAAGCTCGAGGGCTCGAGCGTCGAATACCTGCTCGACTTCGGCTACACGCCCGAGATCATCACCCGCAACTTCGAAATGCTGGGCATCGACCCCGGCCGCATCAACGGCCTGATCCTGAGCCACGGGCACCGCGACCATTTCGGCGGCCTGGACGGTTTCGTGAAGAACTTCCGCACCCGCTTGCCGGACGATATCGACCTCTACGTCGGCGGCGAGACCGTGTTCCGCGAGAAGTGGCTCGGCCAGAAAGGCAAGGAGCCGATGCCCTGGGGCGCCATCGACCGCTCTTCATTGAAGGCGCTGAACGTCGGCCATGTCTGTTGTGACGCGCCCTGCGACCTGCACGGCCCGTTCACCAGCGGCTATATCGAGCGCACCACCTTCGAGACCGTGACCGGCGGCACGCTGGTCGTGGAGGAAGACGACTACGACCATTTCTCCAACGCCGAACGCCAGGGCCAGTTGGTGCGCGACCAGCATCCGGACGAACACGCCACCTGCTTCATGCTCAAGGGCAAGGGATTGGTGGTGATATCGTCCTGCGGCCACGCCGGCATCGTCAACACGGTGAAGACGGCGCTTTCGGTGGCCAACACCGACAAACTGCACGCGGTGATCGGCGGCTTCCACCTGGGCCTGGCGCCGGACGACTATATCGAGCACACCATCGATGAGTTGGAGAGCATGAACCCCGACGTGGTGATCCCCATGCACTGCACCGGGCAGAACTTCATCGAACGCATGCGGGGCCGCATGCCGGAAAAACTGGTGCGCTCCAACGTCGGCAGCCTGTTTTCCTTCGGCGGGTGAAGGCGAATATTTTTTATAACAAAATCAATGCCGTAAAACGGTTCCGCCGCGATCAAGCACAAGATTCTGCGCTTATCGTGAGTTATTTTTCGCCGAAAGACACACTCCCCTGAACCTAAACCGCGAAACCGATCGGTTTTTCTGACGGCCCGCCCCGGACGCGCTATCTCTATGGTGACGCCGCGAGAATTGCGGCCATCCGGCAAAGGAGACCGTCATGAACAAGGCAACCGAAACCACCCGCGTCAACGTCGACGACCGACTGGTTCTGGACGACCTCACCGTGCTGCGCGACGGCGCGGCCATCGACATGACGGCCGAACAACAGGTGGCCGAGCCGGCCCGCGCCGATGTCGGCACTGATATCGATCCGAACCAGTTCGCCACCATCCACCGCGGCAGCGACGCCAGCTTCGAGGTCGCCGCCGCCGCCGAGGACGCCGACGCGTTCGAATTCGCCATGGCGCATGCGCCAATCCGTACCGCGCCGGGCGAAGTCGCCGCTGCCGCGGCACCGGCACCGCTTGCCGAAGACGAACGGCAATCCGCGGCCGAGCCAGGCGCGCGTGAACCGGTGATGGCGCCTGAGTGGATCGTCACCCCCGAAGGCGAGATCGAGGACATCGACCCGGCGCCGCAGGACATCGATCAGACCGGCGGCGAGCCGGCCCAGGCTCCCGATACCGAAACGCCCGTTCGCCAGGCCGAAGCGGCCGGCGAGATCGCGGCCGCGACGGCCGCGCCCGCTGCCGACACCGAGGAAGCGCTGCTCAATACACTAGGAACGGCACTGAATAGCGCCGCCGTGGAAGCGTTCGCGGAAACGGTCGTGGAACCGATTGGGGCGGAACCGGAAGTTGTCGATCCCGTCATCGATCCGGAACCCGCGACCGAGCCTGAAACCGGGACGGAAACGGAAGCCGCCGGCGATGACGGCGGCGCCGGCGAGGCGCCTGCCGAGCCCGAGCCCGAGCCCGAGCCCGAACCCGAAATCGCCACCGGCGAGGACGAGCCGCCGGTTGAGGAGCCGGACGCGCCGGAAGATACGGGTTCGTCTTCATCGCTGCAGGGCCGGCACGGCGACGACTGGATCGACGGCACCGACGGCGACGACCGCCTGGACGGCCATTTCGGCGACGACCGGTTGTTCGGCGGCGCCGGCGACGACCGGCTGGAAGGCCGGCACGGCGACGACACGCTGATCGGCGGACGCGGCGACGACGAGATGCGCGGCGGCCACGGCGACGACCTGTTCATCTTCGGCCAGGACGACATCGAGGGCGGCGGCTGGCATGACGAGATCGACGGCGGCCACGGCCACGATGTCATCGATCTCTCCGGCGTGGAAATGGGTTGGGCCCTGAACCTGGACGACAAGCGGGGCGGATCCCGCCGCCACGACTTCGACGACGACGAGGTCCATTCCGGCACCATTCATTTCGACAACGGCGCGGAAATCGAGTTCGACAACGTCGAAACCATCGTGTGGTAACGCGATCCCCGGCCATATCCCCGGCCACATCCCGTGGCTTGCAAGCCCCAGGTGCGATTGCTCGCGCCCGGGGCTCCGGGATTGCCATGTGGTGCAACAACAACCCCGACGGCCGGCCGTAACCGGCCGGCTGCATTATCCGCGCCGGAGACCGATGCGGTCAACGCGGCTGTTTCTCATGAGAATTATGTCTATTTTTTGCGCAAATAATTTTAGATGATTATTTTTTAATCTAACTTTAACAATTGCAGCCCCCCTCCAGCAGGCCTGAAAACCGAATTGTGCAGATGCTAATAATCTGAATCGGTTGGGATTCTAGGGGTTATGCACACGCCCGGGCAAGATTGGCACGCCTCTTGCGCAAACTACCGCGGTGCAACAACAACCCCTGACTGGAGGGCCAAGTAAGTATGAAAACCCCAATTCGCAACCTTTTGAGCGCGGGGCTGATCGCAGCCTCTGTCGGCTATGCCGGCATCGCGCAAGCCGCCGACACCATCAAGGTCGGCATTCTGCATTCCCTGTCCGGCACCATGGCGATCAGTGAAACCACGCTGAAGGACGTCATGCTGATGCTCATCGAAGAGCAGAACAAGAAGGGCGGGATCATGGGCAAGAAGCTCGAAGCCGTCGTCGTCGACCCGGCCTCGAACTGGCCGCTGTTCGCCGAAAAGGCGCGTGAGCTGATCTCCGTGAAAAAGGTCGATGTGGTGTTCGGTTGCTGGACGTCGGTGTCGCGCAAATCCGTGCTGCCGGTGTTCAAGGAACTGAACTCGGTTCTGTTCTACCCCGTCCAGTATGAGGGCGAGGAAAGCGAGCGCAACGTGTTCTACACCGGCGCCGCCCCGAACCAGCAGGCCATTCCCGCCGTCGACTACCTGATGAACGAAGGCGTCAAGCGCTGGGTGCTCGCCGGGACCGACTACGTCTATCCCAGGACCACCAACAAGGTCCTAGAGACCTACCTCAAGGACAAGGGCGTGGCCGCCGACGACATCATGATCAACTACACGCCGTTCGGTCATAGCGACTGGCAGACCATCGTTTCCGACATCAAGAAGTTCGGATCGGCCGGCAAGAAGACCGCCGTGGTCTCGACCATCAACGGCGACGCCAACGTGCCGTTCTACAAGGAACTGGGCAACCAGGGCCTCAAGGCCACCGACATCCCGGTGGTCGCGTTCTCGGTCGGCGAGGAAGAACTCGCCGGTCTCGACACCGCTCCGCTGGTCGGTCACCTGGCCGCGTGGAACTACTTCATGTCCGCCGACACGCCGGAGAACGCCGCCTTCATCAAGAAGTGGAAGGAATTCACCAAGAATCCGAAGCGCGTCACCAACGACCCCATGGAAGCCCACTACATCGGCTTCAACATGTGGGTGAAGGCGGTGGAAGCGGCCGGCACCACGGACCCCGATGCGGTGATCGATTCGATCGTCGGCATCACGGTTCCGAACCTGACCGGCGGCTACTCGGCGATGATGCCGAACCACCACATCACCAAGCCGGTGCTGATCGGCGAAGTGCAGGCCGACGGCCAGTTCGAGACCGTGTCCGAAACGCCGGGCCTGGTTCCGGGCGACGCCTGGTCCGACTTCCTGCCGGGTTCGAAGGACCTGATCAGCGATTGGCGCAAGCCTCTCGCCTGCGGCAACTTCAACGCCAAGACCGGCAAGTGCGGCGGTCAAGGCTCCTAAGCTAAACGAACCTTCCGGGGGCGGCGTCGTCTCTCCGCCGCCTCCGGGGGCTCGCGACCGAAGACCGAGTGATTTCCCGAGGGTGTTAAACGAAACTTCCGGAGCCTAGGAACAGCCAACATGGCCAAACGCCCGACCATTTTCTCCCTGTTCATTATTTTAAGCATTTTCCTCCTCCCCGTCCTGGCCGCCCAACCCGCCCACTCAGACGACCTGCCGGCACTGATCGACATGCTCGCCAAGGGGGGCTTCAGCCAGCGCGCCAAGGTCATCGAGAACCTCGCCTCCACCGGCGATGCCCGCGTCATCCCGGCGCTGGAAGCCCTCGGCGAGGGCGACCTCTACGCGCGCAAGGCCGACGGCAAGGTGGTGATCGGCAAGCGTTCGGGCAGCGTCTACGTGCTCACCGATCCGCTCACCGGCGAAAGCCTCGGCGATCTCGCCAAGGGCGCGCTCAAGAAGGTCAAGGTCAACAACCGCCTGCGCCGCGCCGTGCGCGACGGCTTGGGCGGATTGCAATTGCGCTCCAAGGACCCGGCCGACCGGCTGGTCGCGGCCGACAAGGTGTTCAAGTCCAAGGACCCGGAGGCCATCCCGCTCCTGGACGCCGCCATCGCCGCCGAGGAAGACGCCGCCGTCAAGACCGCCATGCTCGAAGCCCATGCCGTCGCGGTGCTATCGAGCGATCTCGGCGACAGCGCCAAGTCCGACGCCATCAAGGTCCTGAAGGCGCGCGCCGACCGCGACGCGCGCTCCATCCTGCTGGCCTTCGCCGCCAATGCCGCCGCGCCGCTCAAACAGGCCGCCGAAGCCGCCGTCGCCGGCATCGACCAGTCGCTGAAGCTCTGGGCGACGGCGCAGAACGTCTGGTACGGGCTGTCGCTGGGCTCGGTGTTGCTGCTCGCCGCCATCGGACTCGCCATCACCTTCGGCGTCATGGGCGTCATCAACATGGCGCACGGCGAGATGGTCATGCTCGGCGCCTACACCACCTACGTCGTCCAAGACGTGATCCGCACATCCATGCCGTGGCTGTTCGAATTCTCGCTGTTGATCTCGATCCCGTTGGCGTTCCTTGTCGCCGGCGCCATCGGCGTGGCGATCGAACGCGGCATCATCCGCTGGCTCTACGGCCGGCCGCTGGAAACCCTGCTCGCCACCTGGGGCATTTCGCTCGCCCTGCAGCAGACCGTGCGCTCCATCTTCGGCCCCACCAACAAGGAGGTCGGCAACCCCGACTTCATGTCCGGCGCCTTCGAAATCGGCCAGATGACCATCACCTTCAACCGCCTCTATATCCTGGTGTTCGCGCTGGTGGTGTTGGCCGCCTTGATGCTGGTGATGAAGAAAACCCCCTACGGCCTGCAGATGCGCGCCGTCACCCAGAACCGCACCATGGCCGGCGCCATGGGTATCCGCACGGACTGGGTCGACGCGCTCACCTTCGGGCTGGGATCGGGCATCGCCGGCATCGCCGGGGTGGCGCTCAGCCAGATCGACAACGTCTCGCCCAACCTGGGCCAGTCCTACATCATCGACAGCTTCATGGTCGTGGTGTTCGGCGGGGTCGGCAACCTGTGGGGAACGCTGGTCGGCGCCATGACGCTGGGCGTCGCCAACAAATTCCTGGAGCCGTTCGCCGGCGCGGTGTTGGGCAAGATCGTGGTGCTGGTGTTCATCATCCTGTTCATTCAGAAGAAGCCGCGCGGCATGTTCGCGCTCAAGGGCCGGGCGGTGGAAGCATGATCAGCGCGTATCTCGCCCGCAGCCTGGGCATCCGGAGCTACATTTTCCTCGCCGTCCTGGCCGCGATCACGGTCGCCGTCGGGGTCTTGAACCTGGCCGTCGCGGAAACCCATCCGCTTTATGTGCCGACCTACGCGGTGTCGCTGTTCGGCAAGTACCTGTGCTACGCGCTGTTGGCGCTTTCCATCGACCTCGTGTGGGGGTTCTGCGGCGTGCTGTCGCTCGGTCACGGCGCCTTCTTCGCGCTCGGCGGCTACGCCATGGGCATGTACCTGATGCGCCAGATCGGCTCACGCGGCGTCTACGGTCACCCGGTGCTGCCCGACTTCATGGTGTTCCTGAACTGGAAGGAACTGCCCTGGTACTGGTACGGCTTCGACCAGTTCTGGTTCGCGGCGCTGATGGTGGTACTGGTGCCGGGCCTCCTCGCCTTCGCCTTCGGCTGGTTCGCGTTCCGCTCGCGCGTCACCGGCGTTTATCTCTCGATCATCACCCAGGCCATGACCTTCGCGCTGCTGCTGGCGTTCTTCAGGAACGACATGGGCTTCGGCGGCAATAACGGCCTGACCGATTTCAAGGACATTCTGGGCCTCGACGTGCAGGCCGACACCACCCGCGTCGGGCTGTTCGCCGCCAGCGCCATCGCGGTCGCCGGCGCCTTTATCGGGGCGCGCATGATCGTCACGTCCAAACTCGGCAAGATCCTGGTCGCCGTGCGCGACGCCGAAAGCCGCACGCGGTTCCTGGGCTACCGGGTCGAGCACTACAAGCTCTTCGTCTGGACGCTGTCTGCCGTCATCGCCGGGATCGCCGGCGCGCTCTACGTGCCGCAGGTGGGGATCATCAACCCGTCCGAGTTCTCGCCCGCCAACTCCATCGAGGCGGTGATCTGGGTCGCCGTCGGCGGACGCGGCACCTTGATCGGCGCGGTGCTGGGCGGTGTCCTGGTCAACGGCGCCAAGACCGTGTTCACCGGCATCCTGCCGGAGGTCTGGCTGTTCGCGCTGGGCGCGCTTTTTATCGCCGTCACCCTGTTCCTGCCGAAGGGCATCCTCGGCGTTATCGACAAGCTGATCCGAAAACGCCGCGAGCGCGCCGCCAAGTCGTCCATGCCGGCCGCCGACGCCCCGCAGGAGGCCGACTGACATGGCGACCAAAGGCGACACCCTTCTCTATCTCGACAACGTTTCGGTCAGCTTCGACGGCTTCAAGGCGCTGAACAGCTTGTCGCTCTACATCGCCGAGGGCGAGATGCGCGCCATCATCGGCCCCAACGGCGCGGGCAAGACCACCATGATGGATGTCATCACCGGCAAGACCCGGCCCGACACCGGCACCGTGGCCTTCGGCGAGAACGTCGACCTGACCAAGCTGGACGAGGCCGAAATCGCCAAGCTTGGCATCGGCCGCAAGTTTCAGAAGCCCACCGTGTTCGAAAGCCACACGGTCTACGACAACCTGCTGCTCGCCCTCGACCGGCCGCGTGGCGTGCTGGCGACGCTGCTCGACAAGAGCGGCAAGGACGACCGCGACCGTATCGAGGAAATCCTCGCCATCACGCGCCTCGGCCATCTCCGCGACGAAATGGGCGCCAATCTGTCGCACGGCCAGAAACAGTGGCTGGAGATCGGCATGCTTTTGGCGCAGGACCCGAAATTGTTGCTGGTCGACGAACCGGCCGCCGGCATGACCGACGCGGAAACCGCCGAGACCGCAAGGCTTCTGAAGGAAATCGCCCAGACCCACTCGGTCGTCGTGGTCGAACACGACATGGAGTTCGTGCGCGATCTCGGCGTCAAGGTCACGGTGCTGCACGAGGGCTCGGTGCTGGCGGAAGGGTCCCTCGACCAGGTCAGCGCCGATCAACAGGTCATCGATGTCTATCTGGGGCGCTAGGTCATGCTGACGGTCAACAATGTCGATCTCTACTACGGTGCCGCACAGGCGCTCAAGGACGTCTCCATGGCCGCCGAAACCGGCCAGGTCACCTGCATCATGGGCCGCAACGGCGTCGGCAAGACCTCGCTCATGCGCGCCGTCGTCGGCCAAAAGGACGTGCGAACCGGCAATGTCATGTGGGAAGACCAGGACATCACCAAGCTTCCGGTGCACGAACGCGCGCGCCGGGGCATCGCCTTCGTGCCGCAGGGACGCGAGATTTTCCCGCTGTTGACGGTGGAGGAAAACCTGCGCACCGGCTTCGCGCCGCTGCCGCGCGCGCTGCGCCACCTGCCGGACGAGATTTTCGACCTGTTCCCGGTCTTAAAGGACATGCTGGCCCGGCGCGGCGGCGATCTCTCCGGCGGCCAACAGCAGCAGCTCGCCATCGCCCGCGCCTTGGTCACCCGCCCGCGCCTTTTGGTGCTCGACGAGCCGACGGAAGGCATTCAGCCCTCGATCATCAAGGATATCGAGCGCGTGATCCGGCACCTGGCCAGCCGGGGCGACATGGCCATTGTTCTGGTCGAGCAGTATTTCGAGTTCGCGCGCGACCTCGCCGACAGCTTCCTTGTGATGGATCGAGGCGAAGTGGTAATGAGTGGGACCCGAGACGAAATGGTCGAGGAAAATGTCCGCCGTTATCTCACTGTCTGAGGCCCGCGCCGCCAGAGCCGCCCTGAACCCGCTGGCCTCCGTGCACGGGATCGGACGGGTCGGCTACGTCGGTCGCGACGGCCAATCGCGGCTCACAAATCTCTACCAGAGCGACCCCGTCCGGGTGATGTTTCCAGAACCCGCCCGCGGCGACATTCCGTCCGCCGCTTTCGTCACCACGTCGGGGGGCATGGTCGGCGGCGACCGCCTGGAACTGAGCGCCAAGGCCGAGGCCGGCGCGCGGGTAATGATGACCACCCAGGCGGCGGAGAAGGTCTATCGTTCGAACGGCGCCGATTGCCGCATCGATGTCTCGCTGCGCGCCACGGGCGAAAGCTGGCTCGAATGGCTGCCGCAGGAGACCATCGTCTTCGACGGCGCGCGCCTGCAACGGCGCACCATCGCCAACGTCGAAGCCGGCAGCCGCTTGCTCGCCGGCGAGTTCCTGGTGTTCGGCCGGGTCGCCATGGGCGAAAGCCTGACCAGCGGCCTGGTCAGCGACGCCTGGGAAATCAACATGGCCGGCGAACTGGTCTGGGCCGACATGTTCCGCCTGGACGACGACATCGCCGACATCATCAATCACCCCGCCGGGCTCAACGGCGCCACCTCCATGGCCACCCTCGTCTACGCCGCCGATGATGCCGCCGGTTTCCTGGAAACCGCACGCCGGTTGCTGGCCGATGTGCCGGAAAGCGTGCGGGTCGGCGCCACGGTGGTCGGCGGCATGCTCCTGGTACGTTTTCTCGGCGCCGACGGCATGGCGCTCAGGGGCGCCTTCGGCGACTTCTGGGCGGCCTTCCGGGCGGCCGCCGCCGGCCTGCCGGCGGCGCTGCCGAGGCTTTGGCACATCTGAATACAGGGAGAGGAACCGGTCCATGAACCTGTCACCACGAGAAAAGGACAAGCTGCTCGTCGCCATGGCGGCGGAAGTGGCGAGGAAGCGCCTGGCGCGCGGGGTCAAGCTCAACTACCCGGAAGCGGTAGCGCTGATCTCGGACTTCGTCGTCGAGGGCGCGCGCGATGGCCGCTCCGTCGCCGACTTGATGAGCGAGGGCGCCGGCGTCATCTCCCGCGACCAGGTGATGGAGGGGATCGCCGAGATGATCCACGAAATCCAGGTCGAAGCCACTTTCCCGGACGGCACCAAACTGGTCACCGTCCACCAGCCGATCCGCTGACGGAGGCCGCCATGATCCCCGGAGAAATCATCACCAAGGAAGGCGATATCGTCCTCAACGAGGGGCGCGAGACGCTGACGCTGGCCGTCGCCAACACCGGCGACCGGCCGGTACAGGTCGGATCGCACTACCACTTCTTCGAGACCAACGCGGCACTCAATTTCGACCGCGACGCGGCCAGGGGCTACCGGCTCGACATTCCGGCCGGCACCGCGGTGCGCTTCGAGCCCGGCCAGACCCGCGAGGTAACGCTGATCGCCTACGCGGGCGAGCGCGTGGTCAAGGGTTTCAACGCCAAGATTCACGGCAAACTGGAGGACTGAGCGATGGCCTATACGATCGAACGCGGCGCCTATGCCTCCATGTTCGGCCCAACCACCGGCGACAAGGTGCGTCTCGCCGATACCGATCTGTTTATCGAGGTCGAGGACGACAAAACCACCTACGGCGAGGAAGTGAAATTCGGCGGCGGCAAGGTGATCCGCGACGGCATGGGCCAGTCGCAGGTGACGCGCGCCGCCGGCGCCGTCGACACGGTCATCACCAACGCGCTGATCGTCGACCACTGGGGCATCGTCAAGGCCGACATCGGCCTCAAGGACGGGCGTATCCATGCCATCGGCAAGGCCGGCAACCCCGACATCCAGCCCGACGTGGACATCATCATCGGCCCCGGCACCGAGGCCATCGCCGGCGAAGGCCGCATCGTTACCGCCGGCGGCATCGACAGCCATATCCACTGGATCTGCCCGCAGCAGATGGAGGACGCGCTTTACTCCGGCGTCACCACCATGCTCGGCGGCGGCACCGGCCCGGCGGAAGGCACCAACGCCACCACCTGCACCCCCGGCCCCTGGCACATGCAGCGCATGTTGCAGGCGGCCGACGGCTTCCCCATGAACCTGGGCTTTTTCGGCAAGGGCAACGCATCGGAGCCCGACGCGCTGATCGAGCAAGTCGCCGCCGGCGCCATTGGTCTGAAATTGCACGAAGACTGGGGAACCACGCCGAGCGCCATCGATTGCTGCCTGGGCGTCGCCGAAACCATGGACGTGCAGGTCGCCATCCACACCGACACCTTGAACGAGTCCGGTTTCGTCGAGAACACCATCGCCGCCTTCAAGGGCCGCACCATCCACGCCTTCCACACGGAAGGCGCGGGCGGCGGCCACGCACCGGATATCATCAAGGTCTGCGGCGAGCAGAACGTGCTGCCGTCTTCCACCAATCCGACGCGGCCCTTCACGGTCAACACCATCGACGAGCACCTGGATATGCTGATGGTCTGCCACCACCTGGATGCGCGCATCCCCGAAGACGTCGCCTTCGCCGAAAGCCGCATCCGCCGAGAAACCATCGCCGCCGAGGACATCCTGCACGATCTCGGCGCCTTCTCGATCATCGCGTCGGACAGCCAGGCCATGGGCCGGGTCGGCGAGGTCGTCATCCGCACCTGGCAGACCGCCGACAAGATGAAGAAGCAGTTCGGCGCGCTCGCCGGCGAGAGCGGCGACAACGACAACATGCGGGTCAAGCGCTACGTCGCCAAGTACACCATCAACCCCGCGCTCACCCACGGCATGGCCAAGGACATCGGCTCGGTCGAGGTCGGCAAGCTCGCCGATCTGGTGCTGTGGAAACCCATGTTCTTTGGCGTCAAACCGGACATCGTCCTGAAATGCGGCACCATCGCGGCGGCCGCCATGGGCGATCCCAACGCCTCGATCCCGACACCGCAGCCGGTGCACTACCGCCCCATGTTCGGCGCCTACGGCAAGTCCTTGACCGAAAGCTCGGTGACCTTCGTCTCGCAAGCGGCGCTCGATGCCGGCGTGGCGGAGAAAATCGGCATCGCCAAGGGCGTTCTCGCCGTCAGCGGCTGCCGCACGGTGAAGAAGGCGGACATGGTACTGAACGACTACACGCCGGCCATGGAGGTCGATCCCGAAACCTACGAAGTGCGCGCCGACGGAAGGCTCCTGACCTGCGAGCCGGCCACGGAACTGGCCATGGCGCAGCGCTACTTCCTGTTCTGAGGGAGGCTTCGGTGCAACGCGCCATCGACGTCAAACCATCGGGCACCTGGTCGGGCGACAGCGCGCGCTCGATCACGTTGCCGTTCGAAGACCGCCACCGCCGCCGCATCCGAATGACCGACGACGCGGGCTCGGGTTTCCTGCTCGACCTGCCCGATGCGGTGCTGCTGGTAGGCGGCGACGGCTTGGTTTTGGAAGACGGCGGCATGATTACCGTGCTGGCGGCGCCGGAACCGGTGGCCGACATCCATTGCGACGACCAGGTCATGGCGGCGCGTATCGCCTGGCACATCGGCAATCGCCACACGCCAGTGCAGGTGCTGGACGACGGAACGCTGCGCATTCACGACGACCACGTCATGGTGCACATGGTCGAAGGCCTGGGCGCGCAGGTGACGCGTCACAAAGCCCCCTTCGAACCCGAAGGCGGCGCCTATGCGTCCGGCCACGGGCATTCGCACGATCATTCCCAGGGGCACGGGAGCGGCCATGATCACTGACGAGGGCCTCTACAAGTTGATGACCTGGCTGTCGCCGAACTTCCCGGTCGGCGCCTT
>Ga0070729_10004457_pt1 | contig 15245 bp, 10 predicted proteins | sample tdDd472_FD_66725 | JGI IMG/M metagenome (GOLD analysis project Ga0070729, IMG submission 66725) | Marine sediment microbial communities from the Atlantic coast under amendment with organic carbon and nitrate - tdDd47.2 | ecosystem: Environmental > Aquatic > Marine > Coastal > Sediment | place...
CGCTGAAACACAACGCCCTCGACAGGTCGACAAAACCCTCGTCATGAATCAGCGGCACTTCGGAGAGGCCGCCCAAGCTGGTCGGGAGCATCGCCAGAACATCAAAGGGCAGCTCTTCATCGTACTCGGCTCCGGTGCCATTACAATCTCCGCCCATGTCTTCGGCAACCCGATAATCCCGTCCGATCGCGTCGAGAACTCGAATGTCCTCGATACTCAAGACTGCCGTCGACAGATCTTCGAAGCCCTGCGGGTCCCCGAACTGAACATACACGCTGCCATCGTTGGGCCTGCCCCAGATCGCATCAAGGGACGCCGGATCGCTGGGGCCGTTGTGGAGTACGATGGGCCCATCGACCACCACGGGGGCTTCGATACATTCATCGTCGGAGTCGCAGGCGGCGACGACACCCAGCAGCACCAGGGCCGCGGCGGTCCATACCAGACAGCGAATCATCTGAGGTCCTTTCATCACTCGAACCGAATATCGTCCAGATAGAAGGTGACGGAGCGCCCACGGCCCGCCAGAGTCCACACGAAGGGCGTCTTGATCCGGGTCAGGTCCTCGCCCTTCAGGTCAATACTGTAGCGTTTCCAGTCCCGCTTCAACTTCACCCCCTTGAGTTCGGCTTTTGCCGTGTCCGGGTACTCCTTGTCCGAGCCCAGCAAGCCCACGCCGAAATCGAGCTTCTCCCCACCTTCCTTGCCGCGAGCCCAGAAGGTCAGCTTCGTCGCGCCGGTCAGGTCGAAGCCCCCCGGTTGATCTCCCCAATCGTTGGCCGGATGCTGCCAGGCCACACCCACCCACATGCCGGGTGCGTCATACAACACCTCGAAGCAGGTCTCGCCGCTGTGGGGCGAATCCTTCGATTCGAAATCGAGGGTCAGGGCGTCGAATCCGCCCATCCAGCCCGAGGGCACCCAGGGTTGGGATGTACCATCGGCATAGACGGCGACCGGTAGTTTCAGCCGCACCGGCCCCGGCGGTCCTTCCACCTTGATCGGTACGGTCGCTGAAGCGCCGGCGCCTGACCCGTCACTGGCGGACATGTAGATGCGATACAGTCCTCCGCCGGGCATGACCAGGGTCGCCGCCGTTGGCGATGACTCGACAATGATCCCGTCCAGTTCGAACGGGACCGCCTGGACGTCGCCGCCGGTGAAATACTCAGCTGTTTCACTCCGCACCACCCACTGCACCTGGACCTCGGCCCCTTCCGGGTCGAAGATGTCGACGGCAACCTGGACCGTGTCTCCCGGTTGCACGACGTCGGGCCCGGCCAACCCAAAGGACTGAATCTCCGGGCACAGGTTGGCCGGCGGCTGGCCGCTCCAGATCTCCGTCATGGCGTCGACCGCAGCCAGCTTGTCGCCATTGGCCAGGAACATGCCATACCAGGTGGAAGTTGCCTCCATCTTGAAGCCCCAGGTGAAGGCGAATCCACCCAGGCAGAGACCGCCGGCTTCGAGACATCCCGCAGTGTAGGCGTCGCGATAAACGGCGGCCTTTTCCGTGCTGGTCAACTCGGGCGGCGCGCCGAACTCGGTCATGGCGATCTCCCAGGTGCCGGGAGGACCGAACTCGGTGATGACGATTGGTTTGGTGCCGCCCAGCTTACGGTACCGTTCGGGAACCGAGGGCAATCCGCCGTAGGAGTTGATCCCCATGATGTCTATATCCGGACACAAGCTGTGGATTGCACTGACCCGGCGGCCTCCGATCTCCGCAGTCACGGTCATCGTCGGATGGTTCGGGTCGAGGTCCTTGATCATCGCCGCCAGGGCCTGAACATGAGACCAGACCGCCGCATCGTCACCCCTTGCGAATCCCTCCATCTCGTTTCCCACGGCCCAGATCAACAACGCGGGATGGTCCTTGTAGGCCAGCACATCACGACGTACGCGCGCAAACTGATCGGCCACGGCGTCGAGATCGCTGTAGTCGAATCCGTGCCGGGGATGGCCGAGCCAGTGGCCCACCACGACCGTCAGACCCAGATCCAGCGCCTCGTCGAGCTGCGCTCCCAGATCGGGTCCCACCCCCCAGGTCCGGAACGTGTTGGCCCCGGCCGCCGCCAGCAGATCTTTCGATCCGCTCCCCCCTGCGCCCATGATGGTGTACGGTTGGCCGCCGCGAAGTAGCTGCCACTGGCCATCGGCGGTCTCGACGACTTCCACCGGGACAGCCTGTCCCAGGGCCACGTGAACCGACAAGAGAATCGAAACGATCGCCGCTGCAACCCTGAGAACATCTATCCAGCGCATAGCCGGCCTTTCACTTTTACTCAGTCGAATGCCAAGCCTTCGACCACTGCCTATCGTCAGCAGTCGTCGCCCTGAACCGACGACGCCAGCCAATCTGTGCTACAATCCCGCCAACCACGCCTCGGTCCGCTGCAAATCCGGAGGGACCAACATGCAAACGTCGCGTTTCACCCTCGCCGTCGCTGTTCTCCTGTTCACTCTGCTGTTCGCGGCCGCAGCGGCCGGATCGGGGGGATACTGCCCAGTGGGCATCCCCTGGCCGGGATTCGACCTCGACTGGCTCGAATCCGGTACCATCACCGGTGACGGTGAGACTTACGCCGTTCTCTTCGACCCGACCGAGGGTTGCGACTGCCCGATCGGCTTTCGCCTGACAACAACCGAGTTCTATCTCGCTTGCGACCCGGACATGCCCCTGCCGGCAACGGTCAGCGTATCGATGAGTCTACGGACCGCGGAACCCGATCCGGACGGCGTCCTGGCCTGGGTGCCGGGGTCCACGATCTGCGAGACGCCGGTCCGCGCTTTCACCCACTACATTCCCAAGGACTACCTGGGCTACGGCCTCGCCATCGATTGCGATTGCCGGCTGATGGCCATCCCGTACTTCCTCACCTTCACCATCCACTCGGTCATGGACCCGCCCGGTGGATTCTACACCAACGGCGACGGCTCGCCGGATCCGGGTCGGTTCCTGACCTGGTCCGACGGCCAGTGGATCGACCTCGCTGCGGCCGGAACGCTGACCCTTGGCGACCTGGCTGTTTCTGGCTTCGCCAGGTGCTGCGAGACCCCGGTGGCAACCGCTAACCAGAGCTGGAGCAGCCTGAAGGCACTCTTCCGCTGACGGCCGCTCAGTCGGAGTCCGTCGCTTCTTCCTGTTGCACTCGCCAGTCGTTCAGTTCGCGCATGCGCCGCCGGAACTTGTACGGAGCCTCGAACGGCACCGGTCCGACCTCGCGCGACGCCGCCAGCACCGCATCCGAAACTTCGGGCAGGCCGTTGTCGCCGTAGTGGCTGACGGTCTCGACCGCATAGCCCGCGGTGACCGCGAGAACCGAGTAGTTGCGCCCGTTGACGAAAAGGTAACCCAGGGTGCGTCCATAACCGTCGGGTTTGGCGGCGCGGAGCAGTTCCACGGACTCGGCCATGGCAAAGACGCCTTCGGCGAAGGCTGTTGCCTCGGGACCGTAGGGTTGGTCGTCGTACCAGCCCATGGAGGGATGGGCAACCTCCGGCGTGTCGATACCCAGGATACGGACGCGTTCGGAGTCCTCATTGCTCCAGCGGATGGTGACGGTGTCACCGTCGCCCACGTCGATCAAGGCCGGGTCGACAGGGATCCGTTCGAGGCTGGGACGGGACGGGCTACCTTCGTCGGCCCCGACTTGAGTCGCGACCAGCAGCAGGACGAACAAGACGAGGTGGCGGAATCGACTGGGGAGCATGGGAACCTCCATGGCGCTGCGCGTGGTCCGGGTCGGAGCGTAGGGGTCGATGATATCAGGCCGGAACGGAACATGGTAGACAGACCTGGAGGGCCTTCGATCGAGTTCGCGATCTCAGACAGAACAGAAAAACCCCGCCGCCACAACGGCAGCGGGGTCCCTGTCTTCAACCCGTGGGCCCAAGATCGCCCGTCCGGTTGCTTCTAGCGATAGTTGGCCTTCAGACTGCCCCAGTTGGTCGTTTCCGAGGGTACGGTCGGCTCCCCGGGCGAACAGCAACTGGTAAAGCCATCGTCGTCAGTGACGCAGAGAATCACGGTGTAGACCCCGTCCTCCGCGTACGTATGTGTTGGCGTCATGCCCGTGCCGATGTTGCCGTCGCCGAAGGTCCATGCCCAGGAAACGATCTCACCGTCGTCATCGAAGCTGGCGCTGCCATCGAACTGAATGGGCTGGCCGGCACTTCCTTCGTAAGGTCCGCCGGCATCACACACGGGTGGTATTTCCACGGCTTCGACTGTGATCACGATGGAGTCGTCGTCGTCTCGATCCATCGAGTCCTGGGCCAGTACGGTGATCGTCGAAGGGCCTTCCGGGAACACGCTGGCCGCTACCTGGAGGGTTTGGCCGCTACCGAGTGGCGTCCCGTCGTTGAAGGACCACTCATAGGTGAACGGTCCATCACCGCCGGTTATCTCGGCGGCCAGATCGATCATATCCGAAGGCTCGAAGACACTTCCGTCGGCCGGCGACGTGATGGACACGTGCATGCCGACTGCACCCTCGATGGTGCTGGAGATGCCAGGTGTGTCGGGATTGTTCGAATGCCACGCCACGGTGTAGAGGATCTGCCCATTGGGCTGGAGCCCGTAGGGAGTCTGGCCCGGAGATGAATCGTCATACAGCGTCGGACCCATGTCGCTGGGCGTGTTCATCAACGGGTTGGCAATATCCACCGGGATCGTGTTCAGGGAGAAGGTTCCGTAGAACTCGTTGATCCCGATCTGAATGTTGATCTCGTTGATGCCGCCCTGGTAAGGATCATGGTCTGTACCCAGCAGCAAGCCGCCTCCGCGGATGTCCATGTTGTAGTGGTAGTTCTCGGTCAAGTCCGTGCCTTCGGTAGCCCAGCGACCGCTCCAGTACGAGGACAGCATCCGGCTGTCGCAGATCAACTCGGATGACGGCCGGCTGTTGTACCAGTCGGAGATGGCCGCGTAATCCGTCGGGTAGTTGTCGGCGCCCGTCGAGAGGTCGAACACCCAGATCTGATCGAATGTGCCCGCGGCAAGGGCCGCTGCGGCCAGTCCATCGGTGTTCAGATTGACGTAGGTCGTGGTCGCACCTGCGCTGATGAGCGTGTCGTGGATGTGGCTGGCGTCACCATTGTATCCACCGGATATGTTCACCATCAGCACGTCACTCGCTTCGGCTGTTTCGCCGAAGAACAGACTCACGGCAATGGCGAGCATCATCACGGAATAAAGGTGCTTTCTATTCATTTTCTTTCCCTCCTAGAACGTTGGTCTGAACGACGAGTGCCGCTCAACTCGGTTACTTGGCGTGTATAGTCTCAGAAATACGGTCCGGTATTGATTGCATCCGATGTGGATACCGGCCCGTTGAATTGCCGTGGCCACAGCAAACATTGGCCAGGCGAAAAGGCTTTCGATATGATGGATTGTATCCCCGTCTTGAAGATAGGATACCATACAAGATTAAATTTGTCGAATTTTAAGAATTCACGCGCTTTCACTCGTCCCCGATGAGAGAAGTTTTGGGGACAGAGCGGGGAACATAAGAACGGGGATCGCGTAGGCACTCCTTCCCAGAGCTGGATCCAGCGGTGCAATATTCTAGGGCAACGATTCACAAAAAGGACCCAATAGGCATCATGAAGTACCTGAACCCCTGCGTTCTGAGCGTTTCCCTGCTGGTGTCCCTGCCGTGCTCATACGCCGTTGCCGCAGTCCAGGGTTCAACCGCCGAAACGGTGACCGACTACGATGGCAACGTTTATCAGACGGTCAAGATCGGAAACCAGGTCTGGATGACCGAGAACCTGAGAACGACCCACTACAGCGATGGGACTCCCATCGAGAGTTTCGCCATGGACAATGATGAAGCGAATGCCGAGACCTATGGGAGATTGTACCGGTGGGAATCCGCTCTACGGGGTTATTCTGCTGCCGAAGGAGATCCCCGGGAAATCCAGGGGGCAAGCCCTGCGGGTTGGCACATTCCCAGTGAGGCGGAATGGCTCGAACTGATCAACCACCTCGGCGGGGAAGCGGTTGCGGGAGGCCATTTGAAGGAGGCGGGATCTGCCCATTGGTCAGAGCCAAACACGGGGGCAGGTAACGAAACCGGGTTTGGCGCACTGCCCACCGGATGGTTCGACTTCTCCGGTGATTTCAAAGGTTTGGGTGAGAAGTCCTTTTTGCGAAGCTCCACCTCACCCGGAGGCGGTGGCGGATATGCATGGGAGCTGAATCGGACCAGCGCCTCCTGCCTCCGGGTATTTCTGCACCCCGATGACGCGATTCCCATTCGGTGCATCAAGAACCGATGAAACCGGTCGTCTAGCGTCAAACTGCGGGGTCAACCGAGCCCGAAGCCGTGATTCTCCTGCGGCCCGTAACAACGGTGATCGACGCGTCACCCTACTTGTCCACAGCCTCAAACTTCGCCAGGGCCTCGGCAATCGCCTTGTCATACGCTGCATTGGCAGCGTCTCGATCGGCATTGAGCTGATCGTAAACCACCTTCATGGACGCCGTCACCGGACCTTCTGTCACTTCCATCATGTTGTGGAGCCAGATCATTTTGGTGAATATCTTGGCCGGCAGGTTGATGATCTCGGCCAGTGTGCGACCCGTGGGAACAAAGGTCGCTTCGTACGTGTCGACCAGTCCGGCGATGACCGCCGCTTCTTTCTCAGCGGACTCGATCTTGTCGGCACTGGCGCCGGAGCCCTTCATCGCCTCGACCCTGGCGGCCGTTGTTTCCTTCAATTTCAGTGCAGCAAGGACGTTCTGCGAACTGGCCTCCACGTTGTCATAGAGCTCCATCCAGAAGTCGAACCGTTCATCCGTCTGCTCCCTCGTGTACGGCTCGTTGGGATTCATGAACAGCTCGAATTCCCGGGTTTGGCTCTTCCCGTCCACGGTAAGCCGGGCCTGGTATTTTCCGGGCTTCGCGATGGGCTGAATGGTGGTCGCGGGTCGCCCCGGAATGCCGCTGGGAAGCGGATAACGCATATCCCAGACGAACCGGTTCAGGCCGGCATCAAAGGAGTCATCGCCCTTCGCGGCATACTTCAAGGTCAGCGCATCCTTGGCGACGATGACGATTTCCTTTCCGTCGTCGTTCAGGATGGTGATGCTGACGTCCCCGACGCCTTCGGCGAGCCGGAAGTACATCATCGGCCCCAGCGGCTTGGCGTCTCCGGCATCGACAAACTTGCGCTTCTTCTCACCGTTGACCACACCCAGTTCGTAGAAGGTGAGACCCGGCCGCATGTTCTGCACGAAGTACTTCTTCAGGCCGCCCGGATCGCCGCCGGGGGCGTAATTCATCCACCAGCTGTAGCCGAAACGGGTATGGTCCGGGATCTCGTACAGGTGGCCGGTTCTCCCGACCAGATCGGCGTCGTGTTCGCGCAGGGGAGTTACGTCGTCCAGGATCCAGAACCCTCGCCCGTTGGTCGCGACGACCAGATCGGCATCCTTGACCGTCATGGCCACCACCGGAACGTGCGGCATGTTCAATCCAATGGATTGCCAGCTGTTGCCATCATCCATCGAGGCGAATACCCCGGTTTCCGTACCCACGTACAACAGGCCCTTTCGAACCGTGTCTTCGCGAATGGTGTGTGTTGTCTGGTCCTGGGGAAACGACTTGCTCAGGTCCTTCCAGGTCTTGCCAAAATCATCGGTCTTGAACAGGTAGGGTGCGTAGTCGTCCGCGGTATTGAAACGGGAGATCGCCACATACAGGGTCGCTGGGTCATGCGGAGATGCCTCGAGTTCCCGGATATGGGCATACTCGGGCAGTTTCGGGATGGTCACGTTCTCCCAGGTATCGCCACCGTCACGGGTCAGGTGGATCAGACCGTCGTCCGAACCGGTCCACAGCACACCTTCCTGGAGCGGGGATTCCGCCAACCGATGAATGGTGCTGTAGATTTCCTGGCCAAAATATTCCGGCAACCAGGGAGTACCAGTGATTACCTGCTTGTCCTTCAGGTCGCGGGTGAGGTCGCCACTGATCACTTCCCAGGTCAGTCCTTCGTCCGTCGACTTGAACATGACGTTGCCCGCAGAATAGATGGTGTTGTGGTCGTACTTGGAAATCAGGAACGGTGTGTCCCACTGAAATCGATACGGCATATCTGACGCATTGCGACCGAATATCGGCTCCGGCCAGATGTTGCGCACCTCGTTCTGGCCCGTCTTCAGATTGTTGCGCGTGAACGCGGCGCCGCCTCCCATGGGGGAGCCGTTAGAGACGCTGAAGACGATGTTGGGATCGTCGGGATCGACGACGATATCGCCGGTCTCTCCGTTGCCCACCAGCGTGGTTTCGTAGCCGGAGATTCCACCCCAGCGGGACGCGCTGGGCACCTTGTAGGCCAGGATATCCTGGGCGGTACCATACACGTTGTAGGGAAACTCGTTGTCGGTCGAGACACGGTAAATCTGCGACGTTTTCTGTGTGTACTGGGTCGACCAGCTCAGCCCGCCTGTCATCGTCACCTGTACGCCGCCGTCACAGGACACGATCATTCGGTTGGCATTGACGGGATCGATCCAGATGTCATGGAAATCGTCTTTGACACCGGGTTCCACCACCCAGGTCTTACCGGCGTCCCTCGACGAGAAAATCCGGTTATTGGGGCACCACAATTCGTCTGCATTGGACGGGTTGGCGTAGATGTGACTGTAGTAGAATGGCCGTCCGATGATCTGGAAGTAGTCGGATACGAAGGTCCAGGCCTCGCCCAGGTCGTCCGATCGATAGAGCCCGGGACGGGTTTGCGAATCGATCAGAGCATACACGCGATTGCCGTCGGCCGCGGACATGGTGAGACCGATGCGACCGTGCTGCCCCTCAGGTAGGCCATCATTACGGGTGATTTCTGTCCAGGTATCGCCGCCATCGGCCGACTTCCATAGGCCGCTTTCGGCCCCACCTGTCTTGGGCCCCCAGGCCTTGCGTTCGAACTCCCAGATCGAAGCAAACAGCTCATCCGGATTGGTAGGATTCATGATCAGATCGATGGCGCCGGCGGTTTCACTCTTGAACAAGACCTTTTCCCAGTGCTTGCCACCGTCCCGTGTGCGGAAGACACCGCGTTCCGGATTGGGACCAAAAGCGTGACCGTAGGCTGCCACATAGACGATATCCGGGTTGGTCGGATGAATCCTGATCTGCGCTATATGGTGGGTTTCTTCCAGTCCCAGGTGCGTCCACATTTCACCACCGTCCACGGACTTGTAGACACCGTCACCCCAGCTGACGTTGTTGCGCATCTGGGGCTCGCCCATGCCGACAAACATGACGTCAGGATTGGACAGCGAGATTTCCATGGCTCCCACGGAACTGGTGCCGAACTGGCCGTCACCCACCGGGATCCAGGTCTGTCCGGCATCCGGAGTTTTCCACAAGCCCCCGGAAGCGCCATGGTAGAACACATTGGGATCGGTCGGATGACCCAGCACCACCGAACCCCGGGTACCGGCTATGGGGCCAATGAATCGCCAGATCATGGCGTCGGTGTTCGGCGCCTGTTTCTCGGGCGTGGCGACCCTGGGAATCGGCGACGGGCTCTCCGCCGCGGAGGCGGCGCCAACGATTGCCAGCGTTGCGATCACGAGCCCAAACGTCAATGACCTCATCATTTCGAATTCTCCTTGGCTAGGCAGTCACTGGACGAAGGCTGCAGGGAGGATGTCGCGAGCGTGGGCCAACGTTCTCCCCAGGACCTGTTTCACACTTCACTACCGAAGACTAAAAGATACCTCACTATGACGGCTACGCTATTCGGCCACTCATTGTGATCCCGCGCCGGGCAAAGCTCACGTCCTCCGTGACGAGGGAAATTGGCAGGGCCCCGCTGCCAAACGGTCGGTGAGGCCCCAATCACCAACCTGCGGGCTATCTGATAAACCCACCACATGCACATGGATCTTGGCTTGGTACTGCCTCCGTGCGCCGGCAAGAAAAATTTGTCCGCATTTCGAGATAAATCATGATAAACTGCGAGCTGCATGCGACAATTAGCCAAACAAAAGGAGCGATCATGCGAACCATGCTAGCACTCGTCCTCTGCCTACTTCTGAGTGTCCCCGCCCTCGCTGAGAAGCCGTTCTATCCCACCGAAACACTAGACGGCGAACGCGTTCCATGCGGCCTGCAAACGATCACCTTTGACTGGGATTTCGCAACCGGCGACCACGGTTTCACCACCGCCGCCTGTGACGACAGTGGCAACCCGACTTGGGAATACGGCGCCACCACCTACATTCCCGATGCATCCGGCAATGTCTGGGGAACCGTGCTCGAGGGGGATTACGCCACCGACAGCGGTGAATCCCTGGTCACACCGCCCTTCACGGTGGGCGCTCTGACGACCATGCTGGAAGTGGACCACTACTACGACGCCGAGAATCTGTGGGACGGCGGCAACGTGAAGGTCAATGGCGAGGTCATCACGCCGATCGTGGGCTATCCCGGCGTCATCAGTGTGCCCGGCGACTGGTATGCCTGGTGCGTCGATTTCGAGTGGGGTTTCACCGGGCTCAACTCCGGCTGGCTGACCTCGTGCTTCGACCTTTCCTCTTACGTCGGCCAAGAAATCCAGGTGACCTTCGACTTCGGCAGCGACGACACATTCGTGGAAGCCGGCTGGTACGTCTCGGCGGTGCGTGTCGGAACCAACGAGGCCGTAACTAGCGAATCTCGAAGCTTCGGTGACATCCGGGCGATGTATCGATAGATTGCCGACGAAAGCCCAACAACAGGGGTACGATCGCTTCGTCTCCAAGCCGGGATCGATTCCCGCCTGGTCCCGTCTCGATCGGACCCCTGATATCTTGATCGAATGATCGTCTTCCATTTCTAATGACAGTGCACGGTCGATAGCTGGAGTGAGCCGAGAATCTGAGGAGTGCGACCATGAAGCGTGCCGGCCGGATCATCTTCGTTGTGGGTCTCCTGTACATGGGACTGATGGGCTGGGTAGGCAGCTGGATCAATTCACCTCAGTTCAGGACTCTGTCCCTGGCAGAACTCCAGAATACGATGTGGTCGCTGGACAAGCCTCCGTTCTGGGCCTGGGCTTTCTCGGTCCCCGTCGGCGCGATTCTGGCCGCTGTTGGCATACTGCTTCACGCGTCGCAGCAGGGATCCCGCTCCGGGTTCATGGGAATCGCTCTGTTCCTGGTCTCGGGATTGGCATTCTTCGCCACGAGAATCGGACACATGCCACCTCTGTTCGGCATTGGTGGCGGTTTGATCCTGGCCAGCTTCGTTGCCATCCTCTGGCTCTGGGGAAAACGACGGGGATCATTGTCCGGGGCGGCCGCTCTTGGCGCCGATCTGCAACTTGTAGCCTATGTATTCTTCATCACGGCGGCCTGGTATATCTGTGGGCGGTTCGGACAGCCCTACCTGAAGTCGATGTCCGAGCTGGGACAATCCAGCCCCATCGACATCATGATCTACCTGGCACTGGGATGGATCTTCCTGTTCCTGAGTCACCTTAAGTCCAGTATCACAACTACCACAGATGCAACCCGAACCGAATAGTGTTCTGATGCCGCCAGTAGTCGATCAGAGATTCCCCCCTGCCCACCACCCACTGCACAAGGAAGCCAAACTGCGTTTCCGGCTGGTGGCTCCCTTTGCTCGAGTCGGGCTGGGGAAACGGGGGCCGACTGGATCCGGCGTAGCTGGCGATATCGAGGTTGTTTTACTCGACGTTGAAAGGGAGCCAACCGATCAGCGAACCGCTGAGGGAATCCTGGTCGGGATCGCCAATATAAAGTCCTCCGTTGACGTGATTCCAGCTGCGGGAAAGTGCGCCATCGATCCCGTTGGAAAGGTGGGAATAGGACAGGCTGAGATCCAGATGCTGGGGCCACCAGTCCGTGGCCTTGGCCAGGAGCGCGCCGTCGGCGAATAATTGAACCTCCGGTTCGAAGTTGTTCTCCACGGTGTAGCCGCGGTCTGCGTTGTCCAGGAACCAGAAAGACGACTGGCTGAACAGGCCATAGATACCGGTGTTGTCAGGAACCTAGCGACCCGCTCAGAGCACCCGCTCGAAGATGTCGATCAACGTGTCGATCTCCGCCGGCGTGTTGTAGTGCACGAAGCTGACCCGGACCACGCCGTCTTCGAGATCACAGCCCAGCACCTCGCACAGATGGTAGGCGTACATGTGACCATGGCGGATGGCGACGTCGGTCACGTCGACGGCGTCGCAGATCTCTCGCGACGACTTGCTTTCGTGCAGGAAGCTGATGGTACCGACGCGGCCCGCTCCCCCGCTGGCCGGACCGATCACGCGCACGTCCTGCCGGTCGTTCAGATAGCCCAGCAATCGGTCGATGAGCGGATCCTCCCAGGCCTGCATGCGCGCGAAGGCCTGCTCGACAACGGCCCGATCACACGGCGCATCGGCAGCAGTTCCGGTCAGGAACTTCAGGTAATCCCCGAATCCCAGCAATGCGGCGCAGCTCTCGTGATTCGCACCACCAGGTTCAAACTTGTAGGGCAGATCGTCGGCAGGAATGAAAAAGTGATTCGGCCCGGTGAGCCCGGCCAGCGCTTCGGGTTTGCCGTACATCACAGCCATATGCGGCCCGTAGACCTTGTAGGTCGAGTAGACGTAGTAATCCACATCCCAGGCCTGCACGTCGATGGCCCGGTGGGGCGCGAAGGCCACGCCGTCCGCCACGACCCGGGCACCGCCGGCATGGGCGATCTCGACCACCGCCGACAGATCGACGATGTCTCCCAGCAGATTCGACACGTGGGGTAGCGCCACCAAGGCGGTCTGGTCGTCGACCAGGTCACGCAGATCGTCCAGCCGACACTCCAGGTTGTCGCGGTCCATTCGCCACCAATCGATCTTCACACCCAGCCGCTCGAGTCGTTTCCAGCAACCGAGGTTCGCCTCGTGTCCCGTCTCGGCCAGGACGATGCGTTGCCCCGGCTGAAGCACTTGTGCATAGCTGTCCGCCAGGATGTTCAACAACGTAGTGGTCGAGGAGCCGAGGATGGCCGGACCTTCACCTGCGTTCAGCAAGGTTCGGGCAAACGCATGGGCCTCGTCCACCGTCGCGGTGCACTGCTGCGAGAGTGGATACCCTGCCCCCAGTTGCACATAAGTCTGGGTCATGTACCGGTGCAGTCGGTCGGCCACTTGGGCGGGAACCTGGGAGCCACCGGCGTTCTCGAGGAAGACCGTCTCTCCGGCCAGGGCGGGATACTGGGCGCGGATCTGGGTCTGGTCGGGCAGCTTCGGGCTCGAAGACATGGGGCGTCCTTTCAGATCTGGTGGTGCGACCCTGCGATCCTACACCAGGCCCCGCCTTGCGTCAGGGGCATTCCTCGAGATCTTGACCGGGGTTGAGCCAACGAATAGGATCGGCGTTATCCTGGCTCCAGGAGGCAGGACCGAACAGTAATAGCTGAGCGCCCTGACAAGGAAACCGCTATGATCAAATGGTTTGTGCCGGTCGCGTTGGCCCTGTTCGGCATCTGCGGATGTACCGACTCGACTCAGGAGAGCACCATGAACGCCGAAGCCGTCCGCCAGGAAGTCGCGCGATGCTGGCAGGCCTACAAGCAGTACGCCTGGGGCCAGGATGCCTTGAAGCCGCTTTCGAAGTCCGCCCACAACTGGTACGACCACTCGCTCCTCATGACGCCCGTTGACGCCTTTGACACCCTTCACCTCATGGGGTTGAAGGAGGAGGCTGAGGAGTGCAAGCAACTCATCTTCGAGCAGCTGGACTTTGACCGCGACCTGTTCGTCCAGCAGTTCGAGATCCACATCCGCCTGCTCGGGGGTCTGATCAGCGCCTACCAGCTCGACGGAGATCCCCGATTCCTGAACCTGGCGGTCGATCTCGCGGACCGGCTGCTGCCCGCTTACGATTCGCCCACCGGAATGCCCTACGTGATGGTCAACCTCAGGACCGGCGAAGCCAGGGGCGCGATCAGCAACCCCACCGAGATCGGCTGCATGATGCTCGAGCTCGGCGCCCTCAGCAAGCTATCCGGCAACCCGGTCTACTACGACAAATCGAAAGCAGGGATCCAGACGCTCCACAGCCTCCGGTCGAAGATCGGGCTCGTCGGAAACAGTATCAACATCGAGACGGGCCAGTGGACCGGAACCGAGTGCCACCTGGGAGGCGGCATCGATGCCTACTACGAGTACCTCCTGAAAGCCTGGCTACTGTTCGATGACCCGGATTTCAAGGACATGTGGGACGTCAGCATCGACGCGCTGAACGAGCACCTGACGATCGAGACGGAGACCGGCTTTTACTACACCCACGTCGACATGCACACCGGCGAGGTGACGGTACCGTATTTCGGGGCCCTGGATGCGTTCTTCCCCGGAGTGCTCGTTCTGCACGGCGATCTCGACCGGGCGAGTCGGCTGCAGGACTCCTGTTTCAATGCCTGGACCAAGTACGGTGTCGAGCCCGAGTCCTACAACATCCACACCCTGGAGGTGGGCGCCCCCTTCTACATCCTGCGTCCGGAGATCGTGGAGTCCACGTACTACCTCCAGCGCTTCACGGGAGACAGCAAGTACACGGCCATGGGTGAAGTGCTGTGGCACGGACTCATCGAGCACTGCCGCACGGACGTGGCGTTCGCCGCCATCGAGGACGTCCGGACGATGAAGAAGTCGGACAGCATGGAAAGCTTTTTCCTGGCCGAGACGCTCAAGTACTTCTGGCTGCTCTTCGAGCCCCGGGACGTGATCGATTTCGAACAGGTCGTTTTCAACTCGGAAGCACACCCCATTCGCAAGAGCTGGTCGTCGGCCCAAGTTGATCCTGGCGCGCTGGGGACCTCACACTCCGACACGACCAGCACGGTCCCCGCCACGAAGGGGTTCTCGTGGATCGTCCCGGACGAACTGGCGGCCATGCCGGTCCCGGGCAGGAGCCGCTCCCTCGATCTGGATGCCGCCTACCTCGCCCAGGAAGGAGTCGAGGTCCTGGTCTCCTTGACCGAGACGCCGCCCGACGCCGAGTTGCTGGCGTCGCGGTCCATTGCACATCGACACATACCTGTGGAGGACTTCCACCCACCTACTCTCGAACAGATGATAGAGTTCGTCTCCGTGGTCCAGGATTCGGTGGCGGTCGGCAAGCGGGTCGCTGTGCACTGCACCGCGGGGCTCGGACGGTCGGGCACCATGGCGGCAGCTTATCTGGTGGCCCGGGGAGCTACGACTGACGAGGCCATCGCCTCGGTACGCAAGCTGCGGCCCGGATCGAT
>Ga0070729_10004460_pt1 | contig 15236 bp, 15 predicted proteins | sample tdDd472_FD_66725 | JGI IMG/M metagenome (GOLD analysis project Ga0070729, IMG submission 66725) | Marine sediment microbial communities from the Atlantic coast under amendment with organic carbon and nitrate - tdDd47.2 | ecosystem: Environmental > Aquatic > Marine > Coastal > Sediment | place...
TAATGTTGACGATAATTATTGCTACTACAGTTTCAAAATCAGTATTAAAAGGGTCATTATATACTATTAAATTCATTCGTGAAGGAAAAGAGATCGACATTTATGGGCGTCAGGTAAACATTCTGAAGAACATAACTGTAAAAACCCTGGTTGAAAAGAAATTCGATGTTATAAAAGATAACTTCAGCTGGCCTCAAATATTAGAATATATTAAAAATGCAAAATATAATACAATTCTGGTGCAGGATGCACGTAACAGACTTGTAGGTACAATTACATTTCAGAATATCCGGGACGTTATCATGGATGAGGACACGAAACATATACGGGATTTTATTATTGCACGTGATGTGATGACTGAGGACATTATTTCTGTTGAAGACAGTATCAATGGAGAAAAAGCAATAAAACTAATTGATGAAGGCGATCTTGAATATCTGCCAATAATTGATAAATCAACAAAAGAGATTTTGGGAATCGTTTCGAGACAGGATTTATTAAATAAGTACCAGAAGGAATTATTCCTGCAGCAAAGTGATGAAAACGAGATGAGAATTGGTTAAAGCTGATTTAGACACCCCCTTTTCAAATTCGCTATTTGTCCGATAATGTATATTATGTAAACTAGTATATAAATGCTTAAGCCCCTATTTACAGGGGCTCATTTCATAAGCAATCTTTATTTATCTTCTTTTTTTCTTTTGGGTTTAAAATTCTCTTTAAGATATTTCCACTTAAAACCACCTGCGGTTTTTTGTCTTTTTGTTACAACCAGTGAAATAGCCGAACGAGAAATTCCTGCCCATTTAGCAGCTCGAGTCAGGGATATAAATTCTTCTAAAAAATTACCTTCAAGATCAAAAGCACCAACACGAGTTCCTTTTACAGGAACTGAAATTATCCTTGGAGTTTTTTGCTCCAGATTGATGAAGATTTTCTCAACTTTTACCTGTCGCCATAAAAACCCGCCGGAAACAGTTTTTTTCTCGCGTAACGCTCTGCTGATACAATTTCTCGATACTCCCACACTTTCCGAGGCTTCGCGTATACTATCAAATTCCTTAACAAAATTACCTTCCAAATCGTACTGGCATACATTTTTTTTCTTATTTCCGAAATTCCTGCTATGAGGTTTGCGATGTTTATCATCCGAATTTACATATTGTGCCGTATAATCGCCCCAGCTTGTACCATTTTTCAGCATGCGTCTAAGCGTATCTCTATGTACACCTAATTCCTCAATCGCTTCAAATTGCGCTCGGTATTGTTTGTAAAATTCATTTTTTTTGTAAACTATAATTGGTTTTGATTGATACATTCTTTTAACTCCGTATTTCAACAGCTTCTGCTGCTATAACTCATCAAGGCAACTTAAATTACTATTGTATATAACCATTCAAATATAGATAAAACATAACGATTAAGATTAAAACCGCCATATAAAAGAATGGACTTTTTCTCCGTTTACTGACACTTTTACTGTAACGAATTCCTAATTTTTTCTTTCTTTTTTCTTTTTCATCTTCTTCAGGTTTGTAGTGTCTTGGCTGGTAATCAAATTTGCGATATTTAGGTTTTTTAGCGATTAGCATATTAGTTTATTTTTATTGCAGATTTCAATATCTCAATTTCCATGGAGATAACCCGGTGAGACAATACTTCCCCATCTACATGGACATAATAAGGTTCATTTAGTTTAATTTCAAGTTTCGAACATGTGTAAAACTTTGCTTCCGGCACTTTTTTTATTTTATTTATAAGAGCAAGAGGAAGTTTTCGCAAAATTTTTAATTTACTCACGTAATTTATTGTTGTGAGGTTTAAAGTACCATCATCTATTACTGCATCCGGATTTAGAAAAAAACCTCCTCCGGAAGTAACTCCATTCCCTATCGTAAGCAATAATAACTCGTCAGTGTATTCAACTTCATCATCCAGCATAAATCTGGCATGAACCGCTTTATAACTTTTAAGAGCGTCCAACAATGCAATGATGTAAGCTTTTATGCCCGTCATACCTGGTCTGATGCTTTTAATAAACGCCACCTGAGCATCGAATCCAACCCCGAGGCTATTAATAAAATACCTGGTTTTTTCCGTCCCGTCATCAAGAAAGTATTTAACTTTTGCAGCATCCATGGTTAAATTGTGTTTCCCAGATGTTGCAAAATCCAATGCTTCATTTAATTTTTTAGGAACACCAATCATCCTGACCATGTCATTTCCGGAACCTACCGGCAATACATTAAGACTTATTCCACCTTTCCCACTTAGGATTCCGTTAACCACTTCATTAACAGTTCCATCGCCACCAACCGCGATCACTTTAGAATATTCGGTTCCGCTCAAATTGGCAACATGCTCAATCGCATCTCCGGGATTTAAGGTGAGAAAAACATCTGCATTCAAATTGTTTTTAGCAATATAATTTTTAATTATTTCTGCAGATACCATTCCCCTTCCGTTTCCGGCAGCAGGATTAACTACAAACTGGATTTTTTTCATCAATTTAACTTTTTCAGAGGAGATCAATCCTTGTCAAATAAGGCAGAAACAAATGCATCTGCATCAAAATTCTGGAGGTCTTCAAGTCCCTCCCCTACACCGATATACCTTACCGGGATTTTCAATTCTGAGGAAACCTGAAATATAACGCCTCCTTTGGCAGTACCGTCAAGTTTTGTAATAATCAAACCACTCAGTTCGGTAAATTTCGAAAATTCTTTGGCCTGCTGAATCACATTCTGTCCTGAATTCCCATCAACCACCAGTAAAGTTTCATTTGGAGCATAATCAAAAACTTTGGAAAGCACCCGTTTAATTTTACGCAGCTCTTCCATTAGGTTATTTTTGGTATGAAGTCTGCCGGCGGTGTCAATCATAACAACATCGGCATTTTGTTTTTTTGCGATATTTAGTGTATCAAAAGCCACGGATGAAGGATCTGCACCTGTAGTGCTTTGTACAATATCAACTCCCGCCCGTTCTGCCCAAACTTCAAGCTGCTCGTTTGCTGCAGCCCTGAAAGTATCGGCAGCACCGATTACAACTTTTAAACCAGAATGTTTGAAATTATGCGCAAGTTTTCCGATAGTTGTAGTTTTACCCGCACCATTCACACCTACTACCAGAATTACATAGGGTCTATATTTTTCCAAGTCTTCTTCAATGGTAGAAATTTTTTCATATTCACGCAGCCGTGAACTAAGTTGCTCTTTTATGGTTGAGAGAACATCAACCTTTTCCCTTTCCTTTCGAGCTTTGAGGTCCTTACGAGTTTTATCAATAATATCAACAGATGTATCATACCCGATATCACTTGTTATAAGTATTTCTTCAAGTTCTTCGAGTAAGTCTTCATCAATTTTTGCTTTACCGCTGATAGATTCCGATATCCGGTCAACAATTTTATTTCTCGTCTTATCCAGACCGCTTTTTAGTTTGTCAAAATTTAAATTTTTAAAGAGTTTCATTTTTTGTATACCACCTTACAGATTCAATCCCTCGGATTGTATACCCGATAATTGATCCGAAACTAAAAATAACACTTGTATAATATAAAAAATCGTGCAACCAGGGGATGCTTTCCACGTTTGAGACGATACCAATCAGATAAAGACCGATTGTTAAAACTGTAGCTTTACCAAGCAAATTTGAGGGGAGCACTTTGCCGATTATGTTGCTTACTATTATGCCTCCAATAAAAATTATTGTATCCCGGAGCACGACCAACCAGAAATAAAAATCGTTTATATACCCGGCATCATATAATTTAATTACAACCAGAATTATCGCCAGTTTGTCTGCAAACGGGTCTATAATTTTACCCCATTCCGTTACCTGATTAAACTTTCTTGCAAAAAACCCGTCGAGAATATCTGTAATGTAGCCAAATAACATAAATAAAAGAACATAAATCCGGTATTCATATCCCTGGTCAAACTTGCCAATAAAATAGACTATCGGCATGATCACCAATAATCTTGAAAGTGACAAGTAATTTGATACAGTATTAAATTTACCGAATTTTTTTATCATTTTATCACGGCAAATTTTTCGAGTTTAGTTTCAATTTCATTCCCAAGTTCATCGAGTGATGTAATTTTATAAATATATATGCCGGAACCAATACTGGTTCCTGATTCGTCTGTCAAATCCCACTGCAGACCGCCGTCACCGTTAAATTCTTCCAGTTCGGTTACGCGTTTTCCTTTAATAGTAAATATAATAATTTTTACTCTTTTAGGTATATTTGCAAAAGTAATATTTTCTGCACCATTGGAGGGATTAGGGTAAACAAAGATATCAGAGAGATCATTAGCTGAATTTGAGATAACAATAACACTACCGGCACCATCATTTATTTTTATGCGATCAGGTCCCACCGAATAAACATCACGCAACTTTATCTTAAAATCTCTACCTACTTCAGCTATATTATTCTTGAAGTGAACTTTAATCTTTGAAGCACTATTCTCTAAGGCCTGAACATCATCAGAATAATTGTAATCGGGCATAACTTCATAGTTTGAAGTAATTAATGCTGAATTTAAGTCAACAGGTAAATTAAACTCAATTAACAAAGTTTTTGTATCCACGAGCGAAAATGCGGTAATAAAAAACTCATCACTTGTTGCCGTGGGTGATACACCAAAATTAAGAGTTGTTTCTTTAACAGGTGAACCATAATCATCCCTGAGCTTCGAAATTACAATTGAATAATCTCCTGTCGGGAGTGGTTCGGGCATGGTTAACAAGTATGAATTGTCGTCCGATGCAGAAATCGAATTGGGGCGTCCAACACCATTAACAATAAAACTCTCGAGGTTTTCGATAGTTTTGTTGATCCTCCCGTCAAATTTAACCTTGATATGTTTCGATGTAATTGCCTCGGCCGAAACTGCTTCAGCCGGTTTATGAACAAATACTGCTCTTTGAGCTGTAAACCCGGAGAGTGGATTCTCCATAAGAGAGTTATTACCTTGCAGCTTATAATAGTATGTTTTTTCAGCAGTTAGCCCAATTGAATCAATAAAGTGATGTTGATTAACCTCGCCGATCAAACTAAAATCAGTCCCGTTTTCACTCCGGAAAATTGAGGTCATGACTGAAGGTCTTGCGTTCCAGGATAAGTAAACTGATTTTTCTGTCAGACTATAACTTTCAATAAATAACGGTACAGGGGTGGTTGTCATGCCTTCAAGTTCAATAAAGTCAGTACCATTTTCATGTGGTAAGCTGAACTCAACTTTACCATTTCCATCAAGATCACCAACAAAAATTTTATTAGAATTTATGCCATCGCTATAGTATATAACGTTATTTTCACCATTATTATAATCGAACACGTAGGCGTAAGGGAATACAAAAATCAACATCTCATCGCGCGCATCACCATTTAGGTCGGCAAGTTTTATACTGCTGCGGACATCCCTGAAAACTGTTGAAATAAACTCATTTGATGGATTTAGAATGGCATTTTGTGCAATGATATTCAGCTCATTATTTTTTACGTTGAAAACATAGAAATAATACACCGGCGCTATATGAAGCGCATCATTTGTCTGTAGTAAAACTGCAACATCCTCTTCCCCATCACCATTGTAATCACCTGTAGTAAGTTTAGCCCTGTTTCCCCACAAACCGGAAGATATAGTCGCTATCAACTGATAATTATCTGCACCGATGGCTTCATATCCAAGGATATTTCCATCACTATCAACAACCCAGAGTTCTTTTTTATTATTGTAATTGATATCGGCAATTACTCCGGCGTTACCAAGTAAAATGTTACCGAATATGTCGCCGGCGTCAGGTACTGTCAATTCAGCCTCGTTGGTTACAGCAAGCGAGGCAGATACTTCTTTGATTGAAATTGTAACGTCATCCTTCACCCCAATCAATTCCCATAAACCATCGCCGTCAATATCCCCTGCTGTAACAGGCCAGAACGTTTCGGTAGTATCTTCAAAAAATGTATTAAATTTCGTTGAATACTCCTGCTGCTGCGATTCAAGATAAGCCTTTCTTGCAAAGTTGCTAAAAAGCTCGTACTTGCCGTCACCATTCATATCCGCAAGAGTTATTGGCCGTTTCCCCTCCAATGTATCCAACACTTGAAAATCGCCACCCAGGTATCTATAAAATACCAGATTTTGGGACATCGGATATTCATTTGACATAATATTTACATCCCCGGCTCCTGATAGTTCCGCAGTTTGATCAAAAATATCTCCGGCAGGCAGATGATAATTTTTCATTTCATTTGTTGCAGGATAGTAATAATCCTGCGTTGTAACGACAAAATTATTACCATCATTTTTATATATGGTTGAAAGACCGGCAAGATTTACTGCCTCGAAATAAATTTCGTACGGCGTATTATAATTTATTAATGTTTTTGGCAGAAAACCATAATGGAGTTGTTTGAAAAACTGGTTGTTCACCGTGAACCCGTCAAGAGTAATAAAATCAAACTCGGTATTCCCCTGTTCCCGGTAATACATTTTTACTACCGCATATTCATCTGTCATGAATGCTGCCAGAATTGTAGGTTCTTCCCCATAGTATACCGGTCCCAGACTAACATTTTGGAGTTTCGGCGGAGTGTGGTCAACATGGAAATTTAATCTCTCCTCAAGGGTCCTGCCACTAAACAAATTAACTTCCAGCCTTAAAGTATAGACGGTATCGGCAAAAGCTGAAATGTCAAGCACATCCAGTAACTCATCTTTAAACTGATACTTCCCTTCTAAAATAATGTTAGTCCACTCTTCCGGATTATCACCTATTCCATAATAAAGTGAATATGACTGGAAATATGCTGAGAGAACAGTTGCATTGATATGCATTGTATCTTTTAAAGTAGCATAATCTTGTAAGGGATGATTTATTTTTACAATTGAAGGGGCAGATACCTCAACCGCTTTTGCTATATCAAGTCTTCCTGCTCCCGATTTTTCATCCCAGCCTTCGTTTAGAATATCAACTGATGTGGATTTTAATATTTGTTTTATTTCTTCGCTATTGTAATTTTCCAATGAGAGCAGTAAAGCTGCGGTAGCTGAGACAAAAGGAGCAGAAGCTGATGTTCCGGCAATTTTAGCATATTTCCCATTCCGATCTGTTGTGAGAATATTCACACCGGGCGCAACCAGATCAAGAGTTGAACCATAGTTTGACTGGGCATTTACATAGTTATTTTCCGTTGATGATCCTACGCATATTACCTGAGAATATCCGGAAGGATAGTGCGGTGCGGATGAACCTGAATTACCCGAACTCGCGACCAACACAACTCCCTGGGAGTATGCATATTCAATAATATCTTTAAGAACAAAAGAAAAAGCATTATCTCCGAAACTCATGTTTATTACATCCACACCCATTGATACAGCGTAAAGAATGGCCGCTGCAACATCGTCTTCCTCACCATACCCGGCAGGATCAAATGCTCGAAGATTTAATATTTTACCCTTCTGCATAATGCCTGCCACCCCTGAAACATTATCTGCCTCAGCCCCGATAATACCGGAAATGTAAGTACCATGCCCCTGTTCATCCATCGGGTAATTATCCCACTGCAGGTAATCACCACCTGCTGAATCGAAGGGGAAACCATCGCGATCGGTGAAATCCCACCCGAAAACATCATCGGTAAACCCATTACCATCATTATCAATTCCGTCGTTATCACCCTCATCATAAAAACCATTGGAGTTTATATCTTCGGCTGGGTTAATATAAATTCGATTTTTCAAATCAGGATGGTAAAAATCAATTCCGGTATCAATCACTCCAAGAATAATTTCATCACTTCCCGTGGTAATATCCCATGCATCAAAAACGTTAAGATTTTCAAGTGCCCATTGCTCGGCGAGTAAACTGTCGTTTGGAATATAATCAACTTTATAAAGGTTTGCTCCTTGAACATATTCAATTTCATCATCACCTGAAAGTATCTCGCGCAGAGAGTTGGCCTCACCTTCATTTAAGAGTGTAATTTTCCTGATACGTTTAATGCGTTCGGAGGCATCCCCTGTAGAGGAGAGGATAATCCGGTCAAATAAATCAGCTTTTAATGATTTATCTGTTTGATACACGGAAGTATGGGCATCAAGTTTAACATCGACAGCATCCAACGGAACACTATCTTTATACTTGACAAAGAGAATTGATTGCGAAAATAATATTTCGGAGAATAAAAAACCGAAAAGCAGAATAAACTTACTAATCGTCGTAATATGCTTCTTTGTTGAAATTCTCATTGATTTTAACCGGATAATTTCCTGAAAAACAAGCTGTGCAGAAATCTTCCCGTTTGTGATCCACCATGGCATCGAGCATTTCATCTATTTCCAGATATGCGATACTGTCAACACCCAGCTCTTTTCTGATTTTTTCAATATCACCATTCATTTTATTGGCAATGAGTTCCTCGCGTGAAGGAAAATCCATCCCATAATAGCAGGGATATGAAATCATAGGGGAAGAAATTCTTAAATGCACTTCTTTCGGATTAGCTTCTTTAATTAAATTTACTAATAGTTTTGAGGTTGTGCCGCGTACAATAGAATCATCAACAACTACAACAGTTCTTCCCTCTAAAACTCCTTTAACGGTATTAAATTTTATTTTTACGCCAATTTCCCTGTTTTCCTGACCCGGGATAATGAAAGTTCTGCCGATATAATGGCTCCTGAGTAACCCAATTTCAAATTTTGAGCTGATATCCATTTTTTCGAGTTGACTCTGATACCCTAATGCAGCGGTATTAGAGCTGTCAGGAACACTTATTACAATTACTTTACCCCCGTCTTTATCAACAACAGGATGATTCATTGCAAGAACTTTACCAAGTTTCCGGCGCATTTTATCAACATTAGTTTTAAATATTTTACTATCCGGCCTTGAAAAATAAATAAACTCAAAAATGCAATGTTTTACTGATTTATCAACAGAGTCCATGTAAAATGACTTTATCTCGGATTCATTTTTGGCATTTCTGTCAATAATAACAACTTCACCGGGTTCTACATCACGCACATATTCAGCACTATTAATATCAAGCGCACAAGTTTCGGATGTAATAATAAATGAACCATTTAATTTACCAATACAAAGGGGTCTAAATCCCTGCGGATCACGTGCTCCGATTAATTTATCATCTGTAAGTATAACCAGGCTGTACGCTCCTTTAACAATATTGAGCGCTTCTCTGATCTGGTCTTCTTGTTTTTCAAGCCGGCTTCGGGCTATAAGGTGCAAAATTACTTCTGTATCAGAAGTTGTCTGGAAAATTGAACCGTCATCGATAAGCCCTTTTCTTATCTCCTTGGCGTTAGTCAAGTTACCATTATGAGCAATCGCCAAATTACCCAACCGGTAATTCACTACAAAAGGTTGTATATTTTTGTTTGACTGTGAGGATCCGGATGTTGAATACCGGTTATGACCAATCGCGGAACTCCCGGTAAGTTTTTCCGTAAACATATTTTTTGCAGAAAATATTTCACTTACAAGGCCCAGGCTTTTATGAATGTTTACCTGTTTCTTCTTCTTACTGCCATTTCCGTTGCTTAAAGAGATTATTCCTGCTGCTTCCTGACCTCTGTGCTGCAAAGCGTGCAAGCCATAATATGCCTTGGCCGATGCATTTTCATCACCAATTATTCCAAAAACTCCACAATTGCATACAGGTTTATCTAAGTCTTTTCTACTTATCATGAGGGTAAATTAATGAAAGTATGAATATAAAAAAAGGTACATTATTACTGCACCTCATTAACTAGTCGGAACGGCGGGATTTGAACCCGCGACCACTTGACCCCCAGTCAAGTACGCTACCGGACTGCGCCACGTTCCGTTTGTTATATTTTAGATTTCAAATCTAATAAAAAATCCCTTACTTCTTCAAGGTCTTTTTTGATAGAGTTGCTATTTCTTTCCTTTGGTGGATTTGTTTTTTCAGGTATAGGTTCATTAATAGTTAGAATATCGGTTTCAGCTTCATCACCATCTTCCAGAATTTTTTTTGCCCCTTCAATTGTATATTTTTCTTCACGAAGCAATTTTTTAATCTTTAGAATGAGATTAATCTCTTTGTTTGTATATATCCTGTTGCCGGCTCTGTTTTTTGATGGCTTGAGCATATCGAACTCAGTTTCCCAATATCTCAGGATATATTGTTCAAGACCGGTAATTTTACTTACTTCGCTAATTGAATAATATAATTTTTTGAGTCCAAAATCTCGCATCGGATATCACATTGTTATTGAACCATTCAAAATAAATAAATGACCTATAATATTCAACATATTAGATTACTAATTATAATAAGGTTTAACTTTTCCTTGTAAAATGTTGTAATTAAATCATTATGGCGGTTTGCTTAACCAGATAATTTTGTCTTCTCGAGAGTCATCAAATATACTGCCGCAAAATATCCATGCTCCTTAAACCCCGATATATAACCATTACATGCTGGTGCAGTGATCATCGTATTACGAAACTCTTCCCTGCCGGAAAGGTTCGAAAGGTGTACTTCAATTTTGGGGATTTTGCATTCCGTTAGTGCATCCCGAATGGCTACAGAAGTGTGGGAATAACCACCCGGATTTATGATAATTCCATCAAAATACGCGGGAGCATTCTGGATTGCATCAATTATTTCACCTTCGTGATTACTTTGTAAAAACTCAAATTTATAATCCTTAAACGCCTTTTTTATCTCGCTTTCTATATCTTCGAGCGATTTTTCGCCATAGTGTGATTTATCGCGTTTACCTAACAGATTTAAATTTGGACCGTTAATTATCAGTATTTTCAGCATTTTCATCCATCCCTTCAATGATTGCTTTTAATTTTGGGCTGAGTGCCTCTTCATCAATTCCCAATTCCCTCAATGCGCTTACAAGAGTTGTTACTTTTCGTTGTGTGGTCGATAATTTATTTATTACAATAATTTGACTCTCTTTGATAAGACAATATCCGCCCTTAAAATCACCTCGTTCATATCTTACTTTCACACCTGCCGATAGAGCTAATTCCTTCAATTCACCCAGAACACTCTCAAACTCTTTTTCTTTAATCTTCATATTTCATTTATATTTATGATTTGGATTTATCAATTAAATTTAATCATTCTTTACTAATATTAAAATATTATGATTATTGCATCTATAGATATCGGCACGAACACTATTTTACTCTTGATTGCAGAGATAACTGAGGGGAGCAAGATAATAAAAACTATTCTTAATGAATATAGAATGCCCAGGATCGGGAAAGGTTTGCTCCCCGGTAATCCGGTTTCGGAAGACAGAATTTCAAGTATGAAAGTTATAATTTCGGAATATAAAAAGATTATTGAACAGAATAAATGTGATAAAGTTTTAGTTAATGCGACGAATGCATTCAGGATTGCTTCTAACCGCGATGAACTGGTTGCAATTGTTCAATCAATTTTAGGAGTTAAACCGGAAGTAATCAATGGAAAAACTGAAGCAGAATACGCATTTCTGGGCTCAGTTTCAGAATACCTCCAGTCAGGTAAAACAGGCGGGGTAATCGATATTGGAGGTGGGAGCACGGAAATCACATTAGGAAAAATGGATGATATTTTATTTTCACATAGCTTTCCTTTTGGAGTTGTTTCTTTGTCTGAAAAATATTTTAAGAATAATCCTCCTCTCGATTCCGAAATAAACGAAATGAAAAATGAAATTAAAAAACGCATTTCTTTCATTCCATCCGGTATACCTTTGTCTGCATTAGTTGGTGTTGCAGGAACCCCTACCTCCCTATCGTGCATAAGCCAAAATTTGCAGGAGTACAGTGATGAATTGGTGGAAGGCTCAAAACTTTCTTTGAAACACCTTTTTGAAATTGAAAAATATTTCTCTGTTGAAACCACTGAAGATTTACTGGCAGCATACCCGAAAATTCTGCCAGGGCGTGAAGACCTTATTTTTTCAGGTTTGATAATTTTAAAGACAGTTATGGAATACCTAACTGTTCCCGAATTGATTGTGAGCTCTAAAGGAATACGGTACGGGGCTATCGCTAATTATATTAAAAATATATAATTGGAACTATAAGTGGCAATCCAAAAAGGACAAAAAATGTTAATATAGCAGCAACAAGGGAATAAATAACTTTTTTTGTCCTGACGTGAAACTGAACATAAAACAAAAATAAAGTCCAGATTAGAAGAATTGCTTCAACCCCATATAATACATAGGCTGGATTAGTTTTTATAAAAAACGGACTGGGGTTAAAAGTGAACCAGAACATGCCAAACAATGCAATCTCAACAGGTATCAATATTAGAAAACCCAAAATCACAGGCATTGAGGCAAATACCGAGGTAGCCAGCTGATCTTTATACCTTACATCAAGATTCATCAACTTGTGTACGCCATATAAAAGTGAATTCCACACTAAAAATATTACCGTCACATAAACAATGATATTAACAAAATAAACGGAAAAAAATTGTGAATAGAATTTCTGAACCGGTAGGAAATTTCTGAGTATAAAAGTCATTGAGAATATTTTAAGAAGCAATAATATAAAAAACAAAATTGAGTAATTTTTATGCTCTGCAAAAATAACCCTGCGCATTGAATTAAAAGGCTCTTCGATAAGCTTAAAAATAAAGTTACCCAGGTCAATATTGACTACTCGTTCCCTCAGGTATGCTCTGCAGGAGTTACAAGTTAACGCGTGAAGTGCATTTTTCTCCCCGCAATTTCCGCATGTCTGATAGTTTTCCATTACCTTAAATAATACCTGATTTTAAGCTCCGGTGATTTGGTGTATGGATTTTCGGTAACGTCAAAATCAAATAAATGAGCATCAACGTATGAATCTACCAGCGTGAGAAAATATGCCAAACCAAAATAAACAGCAAATAAATCACGTTGATCGCGGTAAAATTCTCTTTCTCGCAATAGAACACTGCTGCTAACGCCTGTATAATTTTCAGCGAGACTTTTTGTGTAGAGGTCTTGATAGGTCTTATAGTCATTATTACTTTGAATCCATCCATAAGTATAATAACCTAAAAAGCCCCACACTAAGGGAATTTTCCAGTAAGATTCATTATAATATTGACCCCAACCCGGGAGAATTGCACTTCTGGCAACTGCTCCCCATGGCGATTTGGTCATCTGAAATCCACTTTCTAATTGGACGTTTTGGGTTGTGTCTGGTTCCGTTTGCGCATATAGACCAGTACACTCCCCAATTAGGAAAAGGAAAAACAGACTAATAATTATTTTTTTCGATGATATCAAAAAGATCAAATAATCTTTCAAGTTCTTCATTAGAATAAAATTCAATTACAACCTCACCAGCGCCATCTTTTTTCTGTTTACAAAGTACCTTGGTTCCAAAAATTCTTCGCAATTTATTTTCAACATCCATTTGAGAAGCACTTTCAGATTTATCTTCAACCGCTGATTTTTTAGTTTGTTCCGTTTGCGGTGGGGCACTAATATATTCTCTTACCAATGTTTCAACTTTTCGAACAGACAGACCTTGTTTAATAATTTTATCTAATATTTCAAGCTGGAGTTTTTCATTAGGCAGATTAATAAGAGAACGTGCATGCCCTGCGCTAATTTCTTCTTTTGCCAGTGCACTCTGTATTCGTTCGGGTAATTTGAGCAACCGGATAGAGTTAGTGATTGTTGAGCGATCTTTACCAACTCTTTCGGCAATAACTTCCTGAGAGAGGTTACACTCTACCATTAATCGTTGATAAGCTTGTGCTACTTCAATAGCATTTAGTTTTTCGCGTTGGATATTTTCGATCAGGGCGAGAGCAACCATTGCTTCTTTAGAATCAACTTTGATTATATATGCAGGAATTTCGCTGAATCCAATATCTCTGCAAGCACGAAGCCTTCGTTCACCGGAAATTAACTCGTAACCCTTCTCTCCACCTCGCCTTACAGTTATTGGCTGGATCAATCCATTTTCTAAAATCGATCTTTTAAGTTCTTCTAATGCCTTTGGTTCAAACTCTGTTCTAGGCTGGTAAGGATTAGGTGTAATTTTTTTTATCGGAATTTTAGCTATTATATCAATCGATAAACCGTCATCCGATTCGATTTTATTAGCGGGTACAGTTATCTCTTTGTCAACTTCATCTTTAACTTGCGGATTTATAAGGGCATCTAGACCTCTACCGAGACCTGGTTTAAATTTACTCATCTACTCTCTAACTTTGAATTTCTTTGTTTTTAGCTAATAATTCCGATGCAAGGGCAATATAATTTTCCGCACCGGTAGAAACGGCATCATATAGAATGACAGGTTTTTGATGGCTCGGGGCTTCAGAAATTCTCACGTTTCTCTGAATAATTGTCTCAAAAACCTTATTTCCAAAATATTTTTTTACTTCTTCAACTACCTGATTTGAAAGCCTAAGTCTTCTGTCAAACATTGTCAACAATACACCCTCGATTGTTAAATCGGGGTTATAATGTTTTTTTACTATATTTATTGTATTCAGCAATTGTCCCAAACCTTCCAGTGCAAAATACTCACATTGAACAGGTATAAGTACCGAGTTTGCAGCTGTAAGCGCATTAAGGGTTAACAGACCTAGTGAGGGGGGGCAATCAATAAAGATATAATCATAATTGTCTTTAATTTTCTGAAGCGATGCTTTTAATAAACCCTCTCGCCCCTCCATAGAAACCATTTCAACTTCTGCTCCAACAAGATTTATAGTTGCCGGAACAACATCCAGGAACGGCATGTACGTGTTTTCAATACTCTCCGCGGGTTCACCGGCACCAACCAGTAAATCATAAACTGAAGAATCTGAACCGATTACACCTAATCCTGAAGATGAATTAGATTGAGGGTCAATATCTACCAGTAGTGTTTTTTGTTCAGCAGCTGCAACAGATGCCGACAAATTTATTGCTGTTGTAGTTTTACCTACACCACCTTTTTGGTTAGCAATAGCAATAATTTTAGCCATATATTATTTCGCCTTCTTCCCTTTGAATTCTCTTGAAAGATTAAACAACAATCTCTTCACCAAATTCGAGAACTTTCGCTTTTTTCCCTAAAGATTCAATTTTTGCCGCAAATTCATCGGGATTTGCTTCGATTACCGGAAATGTATTATAATGCATTGGGATAGCAACATCCGGATTAGTAAGCTCAACCGCTTTTACGGCATCATCGATGCCCATTGTAAAATTATCGCCTATAGG
>Ga0070729_10004461_pt1 | contig 15235 bp, 13 predicted proteins | sample tdDd472_FD_66725 | JGI IMG/M metagenome (GOLD analysis project Ga0070729, IMG submission 66725) | Marine sediment microbial communities from the Atlantic coast under amendment with organic carbon and nitrate - tdDd47.2 | ecosystem: Environmental > Aquatic > Marine > Coastal > Sediment | place...
CTATACCAGGTATGCCAAATATTTTTTCTATAACAAAGTTACCTGTTAATACACCTGCAATCATAGGTCCAAATGAAGTTACCAATGGGAGTAAACTGTTTCTTAAAGTATGACGGAATATTACGCTCTTTCTAGTTAACCCTTTGCTCTTTGCTGTCATAATATAATCTTGATTCATAACATCCAGCATACTCGAGCGTAGCATTCTTGCATAGAATGCAATGTTCTGCATAGCTGCTGCAAATATAGGGAGCACTAAATAAAGGAGTCCTTTGTACCCAAATACAGGCAAAACATTAAGTGTAACTCCAAAAAATCGTTGAAATAGTGTAGCAAACACAAAGTTTGGAATACTTACTCCTACTATTGCCGCAATAATAACAATAAAGTCAAATGTCTTACCATTATTAAGTGCTGCAACAATTCCAAAGATAACACCAATTAACACACCTACTAATACACCCCCAAGACCGACCATTGCAGAAATAGGCATAGTCGTAGCAACTTTATCAACAACTGACTGACCCTTGAATTTCATACTCATACCAAAGTCGCCCTTTAAAAGATTACCCATGTAAATTAAATAGCGTTCAAATACTGGTTTATCTAATCCATACTTTTGATTTAGAGCATCTCGTATTACTTGAGGTGTATCACGATCAAGCGCAAAAGGGTCACCCGGTACAGCATTCATTAAAAAGAATGTCAATGTTGCAATTAAAAATAGTGTAAGTATTAGTGAAATAAATCGTTTTAGCGTATACTTGAGCATTGTATATCCCCCTATATAATTCTGCTAAATCCGTACATCGTACCTATTATAAATATTGATAAGTTTTCACTTTCCAATACGGCTATAGACATAGTGCCTAGTTTTCTCGCTTTTTTTTGTTTAATATGTCTTGATGAACTAAATATATCAAAATATATTGCGAAAGTCAATACATTATACTAAATTTTTTGCATTATGTAGATATTTTTGCATATTGACAATTTTTTATTATATGCTATGATAACAATGTAAATACTCAGTAAAACATTTTAAGTAATGCATATAATATGAGGAGGGAATATATGAAATACATGACAGCAGAACCTTTTAGGATTAAAGTAGTTGAACCTATTAAAAAGACGACAAAAGATTATCGTCAACAGTGCTTAGACAAAGCTCAATACAATGCATTTCGTCTTCGTGCTGAAGATGTGTACGTAGACTGTATAACTGACAGTGGTACAAGTGCAATGAGCCAAGACCAATGGAGTGCAATGTTCCAAGGTGATGAATCTTATGCAGGGTGCAAAAGTTTTTATCGTCTGGAAAAATCAGTACAAGACGTATTCGGTATGCCTTATGTGCAACCAACACACCAAGGTCGTGCTGCTGACTATATAATGGCTCAAATCTATGCCAAAAAAGATACATATGCTATAGGTAACATGCATTTTGATACATTCAGAGGCAATGCAGAGGTTATGGGGTGCATTCCTTTGGATTATTGTATTGAAGAAGGCCAAAAAGCTAACCAGGATTATCACCCATTTAAAGGTAATATTGATATAAATAGAATGAAATCACTACTTGAAAAAGAAGCTGATAAAGTAAGCGTATGTATCATGACTATTACCTGTAATAATAACGGTGGCCAGCCTGTATCAATGCAGAATATACGTGAAGTCAGCCAATTATGTGAAGAATATGATATTCCTTTTGTAATTGACAGTGCAAGACTTGCAGAAAATGCATATTTCATAAAAACACGTGAACCAGGATACGAAGACATTGATATAAAGGAAATAACTCGTGAGATGTTCTCTTATGCAGAGACTGCAACTATGTCTAGCAAAAAAGACGGACTTGTAAATATAGGCGGACTTTTTGTAACACGTAATGAAGATATTTATCATCAGGCTAATCAAATCGCAATAGTCCACGAAGGATTTATCACTTATGGCGGCATGAGTGGTCGTGATATGGAAGCACTAGCAGTAGGTCTGCAAGAAGTTACTGATTTTGAGTATCTTGATTATCGTATAAAGCAAGTTGAATACCTTGGTAATAAACTTAAAGAGAAGGGTGTTCCAATTATTGAACCAGTTGGTGGTCATGGTGTTTATGTTGATGGTATGAAATTCTTCCCACAAATTCCTCAGCATGAATTCCCAAGTCAACGTCTTGTTGTAGCTCTATACGAGGAGGCAGGTGTTCGTGCAGTTGAGATAGGTGCATGTGCATTCGGCAGAAAAGATCCTGACACTGGTGCAGATATATTCCCAGAGCTAGAAACAATGCGTATATGTGTATCAAGAAGAGTATATACCAATAACCATCTTGATGTAATAGCTGAAGCTTTAGGTGATATTTACAAAAAGAGAGAAACCTATAAGGGCATGCGTTTAGTATACGAAGGTCCAATTGTTTCGCTTCGTCACTTTACAGCTGGATTTGAGCTAATAGATTAGTATATAATAAAAAGATGTCTAATTAGCTATTATATAGCTATAGACATCTTCTAGTACATTCAAAGCTAATTATCGATGTCTTTATAATTGCATAGTTTCATGATATAATTTAAGAATAATTTCTTTATGGAGTAGAAAATGCATAATAATATAGACAATATTCTAATCATTGCGAACATGCTTTCAAAGACACTTGGTAAATTTGCACAAATAACTGTTAGTGATACAAAAAAATATTTGTTTGCTGAAAACATTATAGAAAATGAAGCCGCTGTAGGAGATTCAATAAGTGATAACGAAAAGTACTTCCTTAGCGATTCTGACTTAAGCCAGCTGCCATTTGTAGTTAACTACAAATCTCTATCTGCAAATCTACGCAAGCTACGTTCATCCACCCTTTATTTTAAAGATGAGCAAGGTAATATAGAATATATGTTAAGCATAACTACAAATGTAGATGAACTACTCTATGTCAGAGAAATCCTCGACGTATTTACAAATGGTAATCCTGCAGCACCAAACTCAACTGTAGTAGACAGTATTCCTAAGCTCAATCTGTCCGTTCATGATATTATTGACAATGTCATTGTAGAAGGACAGAAACGATACGAGACAGTTGTTCAGCGCATGACAAAAATGGAAAAACAAAGCCTAATACGTGAGATGCACTCTCGCGGAGCATTCCTTATCAAAGGCTCCGTTCAAGAAGTAGCTACAAAGCTTAATTATTCAGAAGCTACTATATATCGCTATCTACAGAAACTGGAGGAGAAATAGTGCATATAATTAAAGAAGAAACTGTATTAGCCGCTCTCATAGAGAACGGCTTTAATATTTTAAAAGTAAAAACACTTTCTGGTGGTGCAAATCATTTTGTTTTTGCTGCCGAAACTTATGATAATACACAACTAATAATAAAATTTCCCAGAATACGTGAAACTGAACTTGCATTTGGAGAAGGTAACAAAGATACCCTCTTTGGTGGAGAGCTTTCTTTAGAACGGGAAGCATATCTTTTTGGCTTAGTTAGAGATGCAGGTCTACCATCACCTAAAGTTTATGGTATCTTCCCTACCAACGCAGGAGATTGTATCGTAGTGGAGCATTGCAAAGGATGCAACATGATGGATTATATGGAAAAATACTCACATTCACTTGACACATTTCTAAATGTGATGAAGAGCTTAGGTTCTGACTTTAGCCATCTACATCAAACTAAATTCTCTTCTTTTGGCAACATTATGGAAGATTCAAGGATTGACCCTCCAAGCATCACAAACTTTGCTGATCGTTACCTTTCTATTAATAATATGCTTTTAGAAAAATGCTTAAAAAAAGGAGGCGTTAATCAAAGTGAGTACTCTCAAATTAAAGCTTTCTTTAATAATAAATTTGAATCTTTGCGTCAAAGATTAAATATTAAATGTTCTCCAGCAACCTTAGTTATAACAGATATGCATGGTGGAAACTTCTTTATAGATGATAATAAAGTTAGTGGGTATTTTGATGTAGAAAGTTCCCAAGCTGCACCTTTGGAGTTCGAACTATATGGACTTAGATTCTTTGTGTTTAATTATTATGGAGAAAAGGAATATAAGCTTGCAGAGAAGACATTCTGGCATGCTTATTATAATGGTAAATCTAGTCACCCGGATGAAGAAGCCGATGACTTAATTGATTTCTTTTCAGCGTGTCGTTTGCTCGAAATATTCCAATCTTACTGGGGACATGTGGATGGGCTAAGGGACACTTGGGGGCAAAGAATTAAAGATATTCTTATGAATTATATATCAACAGGATATCTAGACTATATGCTTCTTGGCGAAATATGGAGAGAAAGAGACAAACAACCGCAACATGCTATATAGTATTATTGCATAAATCTATTTCACCAACTTTTATATGATATTAAATCCTTATTTTTATTTTATAAATAAGAATATTTCTCACCCTAGGCTACATTTAGTTAAACGCTAAATGTAGTTCTTTTTTATATATAAATGTATATAAAATGATTTATTTTGTAAATTTCTTAATGTATACTATTATAACTAGTCTAAAACAATTATCCCAATAAATCTAAGTTCATCATCACCATCATTAATTATACTGTGAGAACTTTCGCCATCTGTAATTGCCGTATCTCCTGCATAAAGCTTTCTAAATTCACCACTATCTAAAACACTGCATTCACCAGATATTATATAATAAATTTCTGTTTCGCCTATATGAGCATGCGATCCAATACTCTCATTCGGCTTTAATATAAACTCGCTACACAACCTTAAATTATTTGGAATTGACTGCTTGGTTGTCAAATCAAATATATTAATGGCACCCTGTCCATCTTTAAGCTTATCTCTAACAGTCATAACTCTATCATCTTTTTTTATAATCATTTAGTTCTCCTTTTAATGAGAATTTATCTTTTAACATATATTTTATAATATTTTACCATATATTTGCTTTCAGATGTAGAATATCCTTTAAATTCATACTAGTATCATAAGCACCGCATCACTGATTAGTTTCTAAATGGATTTACTTTTAACCCCTCTGCTTTAGGCAACGAATCATTTGTCTCATAAATAATACCCACAGTACCAGGCCCTATGTGTGCACCAACAACTGGACCTATGTCAGATATGATAACTTCTTCAACCTTAGAGATATCCCTAACCTGTTGCGCAATCTCCATAGCTTCATCTAATGCATCAATATGAGATATATTTACACTCTTTATTCCATATTTATAAATATCACTTTTGAATACCTCAATAGCTTTTTTTACAGCTCTGCTTTTGGTATGAACGACTTCATGTAACCGAATTTCACCATCAATATAAGTTATTATAGGTGTCATTTGAACAGATCCCGCAAAAATTAATTGAAACTTTTTTATTCTATCACCATATTCCATGTACTTAAGTCCATCTGGTATAAGTAACAGTCTAGTGTTTTTTATTGTATTCTCTGCTGTCCGAATTACATCTTCTAGCCATGCACCCTCCTTGATCTTTTTTGCCGCTGCTATCACTGCAAAACCTTCTTGCATACATGAAGCTTGTGAGTCAATTATGGTTATGCTGGCCTTTGGATTCTTTACTAATACCTTTTTGCTAGCTATACATGCATTTTTATAGCTGTCACTTATTTTCGATGATAGCAACACTGCAAGAACAGCATTGCCTTGTTTAACTTCTTTTTCAAAAGCTGTTACTGCATCTTCAACACTTAGTGGTAAAGATGTGGACTTTTTTTTACTTTTCCTTATTGCTTTATAAAAGCTATCGTTGCTTATTGCTGTTTCCTGATATTCTTTATCATCCACTACTACCTTAAGTGGCAAGACCGTTATATTATGTTCTACTTGCACATCTAACGGAATATATGATGACGAATCAGTAAGGAGTTTTATCATATCTTGTTCCCCTCAAATAGTTGATCAAAGTCAGACCTATTCCTAATGTTGATAAAATAGTGTCTAATTATAATATATTTATTGTATTATTTATCTAATAATAACATAATTTAATAGCATACCAAAGTTATTTCATAAAAATTTAATCTTTAACTAGAATAATACTACATGTTTGCTTAGTATGTGATATTTACTCTTTCGTCAGTTAGATACTTTAATAATTCATCAATATGGAACACATTTTTCATATGTTTAATCATCTTATATAAATAATTAACTCTCACCATATATCTACTAATAATTTAGCAAAATATAGTAAAGGTGTAAACCGTAATTTCTTCACAAATTTAATACATTTTAAAAGTACTTTAAAGTAAGTGATTAAGCTAGTTATGGCAACTACATCTTATATAGTATAACTAATCATAAACAAATCTAAGATGAGAGAGATAGCATAAGAATATATAATCTCTTTATCTTCCTAAAAGCATATCAAACTATACAAGTCTTTTATTTTTGGGTTTATATGGAATACATGATATAATTAAAGAAAAATAAGGAAAATTATGAACTATGAATAGAAATCTGTTAATTCCTATAAGTAAGCATGACTTTGAAGCAGTTGAAAGAATAAAAAAGGCTGATATAGAAAGTATACGACCAATTATATCTAATTTATTCGAATGGGTAGAGGATATTAATTGGCCTATTGCACCAGAGTTAGCAAGAACACTAGTCAAATTTGATAATTTGATAATACCATTCGTCAAAGATCTAATACAAAATCCTGATGGATTAAGAGAATACTCAGTGTATTACTATATGCTTCCTCTGTTTACTGATGAGCAATTATTATTAATAAAGAATGAACTAGAAAGAGTTGTAAATAATCCTTCTCCTCTTGAAGTAGAACTGGAATATAGTGAAACAATACTCGAGTATATTTAGTAGACAATATTACGCATCACTGTCAGCATGTTAGATGTGTTCACGACATATTACTAATACAGATGATTATGCATTACTAGTGCCCTCGTATTAAGACACAGTATAAATTGTCTGCCTTGAGCTATTTAAAACAGTTACTTAAGAAAAAATCATCCATAACCTAGTAATTTTCTATAGTCCAAAGTTCTTCGTTGCAGATAGTTTCCCCTGGCTTTATTACCTGTTCTACACCAAAAGTCTCCATTTCAGCCATCCAGTTATCCTGCCCTAAAAATACTGCAATATTACAGCCATCAAGTGGATAATTCCCGTCCCTGATGTATTTTACTTCTTTTGAAAATCTTATTCTTTCATCTTTCCATTCAGTATATACTTTACCTTTTGGAGCACAAACACATCGCTTTGTTAACACACCATTAGGTTTCAATATCATTTTATTTTCTGTAAAGGAAATTTGATCATCATTTATTTTTACTTTATTGCCTGCAAAAATTCTAGGAATCACAATTTTAACAATATCCCAAGTAACGTTATCTTCACCTAAATCAACAAATATTTCTTTACCATCAGGATTAATACATGTTGGAGACCAAACTCCACCGGAGTATATCAACTGCCCATCATTTTTGATGATATTAATTACTTTAAAGCTGTTTTTATCAATTATTTCAACCTTAATCCCACGAGAGAGCTTTGTAAACTCATGAGGAGGAGACATTGCTATTACATAGTCTGTGCCGATTTTAACATCACAAGCTTCATTGTCAGTCATATATGTATCCTCAGACTCATCGGCGTACGGTCTTGTTATCCAAACTCTATGCCCTCCATGCAAATTCCAATCTTGTCTTGATACAGCGTTCTTATCCCAATAAAGAATGTTCTTATCATCATCTTTACCCAAAAAAGCAATTCTCGGTCCGCATTCAGTTATAAGAGCTATTCTCCAATTTGACGTTCTTATTTCTATCGCCTTCATATCATCAAATATTATTTCTTTTATCATTTTTTACCTCTAAATAAGATGCTTTTTCCCAATTATAGTTTTATACAAGTATAAAGTTATATTATTTGGCAAATAAAATAGTCCTATCTACAAACTATTTATAGATAGGACTGAAAAAATTAGCCTTTTAACGCAATTGTGTATATTTCCTTTACTTCATCTTTTCCAATAGGAGGTACAGAAGCAAGCATATCGTCAGTACCAAAACTAATTCGCGCAACATCTTCAACAAGCATATCTATGTCTTCTTCTTTTGCACCAAACTCACTGATTCTTGTTTGAACACCACAATCAGATATCATCTTTTCAAACTTCACTATAGCTGATTCTAAATCACATCCAAATATTCTATTTGCAAATTGGACATATCTTTGATTGTCGTCTCTCTTGTTCCAATACTTAAGCCAAGCAATCATCATTACAGAAAGTGTAGCGCCATGCGTTGCTTTATATCTTGTAGATAAAACATGACCAAATTGATGCATAGGTGCCCATCCATATGTTCCAGATAGAACCCATCCATTAAGAGCAATAGCTGAAGCCCATTGCATAACTCCTCTTACCTGAACATCAGAAGGGTCATTTAGCACCCTTGGAATATTGTCTAATACAGTTCTAACAAGTCCTTCTTGTAATCTGTCTTGTAAATCTAGATTTACATCTGCATCACCATTAAAATATCCTTCAAGGGTATGTGCTATTGTGTCAAAAGCACCACATGCAGTTTGATATGCTGGCAAGGTTGCAGATAGAGATGGATCAACTAATGCAACTTTAGCATATAGACAGCCAGGTTCCCAAACATATGATTTTCTATTTGTCTCTTCATCTGTTATAACTGCAGTAGGGTTCATTTCACTTCCTGTTGCAGGCAAAGTAGGGATCATTATCATAGGTAAAGCTTCTTCAGGTGGAATCTGACTTCCGTCTGAATGGCTAAATGCAATCATCTTTGTGAGTTCATGTGGGTATTTTACTCCTGCTGCAATTACCTTTGCACAGTCCATAGCGGAACCACCGCCTACACCGATTATTAAATCAGCACCAAAACTTTTGCATAGCTTTATTCCCTTCTTTGCTTGAGCAATAGTGGGATTCGCTTCAACTCCAAAATAATCTATGTACTCAATACCACTATCTTTAAGGGATTTATGAAGCGTATCGAACAAATCACCGAAAAATGAGATATCAGTATATGTAACCAATACTGCTTTTTTACCATATAGTTTCGCCTTTTCACCTAATGATGTAAGAACTCCTTCACCAAAAACAACGTTAACTGGGTTATAAAAATCAAAATTATTCATACTTTAATAAACCTGTCCTTCCTATTCTTTTTCTTCTTGTAAATGTTACAACACCAACTCCTACCAACAATAAAATACCTTTTGACAACTGGGTAAGGGAATAATGTGCACCAAGCTGTGTAAGCCCATTAGTAAGGCATGATAGAATGATTGCAGATATCAACGTTCCTATAACATTACATTTTCCAAGCTTTATAGCCAGTGCGCCTAAAAATACCATAGTAAATCCATTTAAAAAGAAACTTGTTCCCATAATTGGTTGCCCAGATGTATAAACTGTAATTGTGTACACCAATCCTGCAAAAGCAGCACATAATGCAGAAACGATGTAGAGTATAAGGTTTATTTTCCAAGTAGGAACACCCGCTTCTTTAACAGCTTGAGGATTATCACCGATTGCATATATGTATTGGCCAAACTTAGTTTTGTCCTGTATAAACCACATAATAGCTGCAATAACAATAGCAATAATAAAAATCATGGGAAATGGACCTATCTGCTGTCGACATAGTGAATATAAAAACGTTTTATTTGCAATAGCAGCTAGTTTTATAGCAGAACCGCCTGAAATACTTATTGCTAAGGCTCCTCCCGCAGTAGAAACTGCTATGGTTGAAATAAGCGGATGAAACTTAAACTTAATTACTAATATTGCACTTACTAATCCCATTGCTAACCCTGCACCTATTCCGAATATAGCAGCCATTACAGATGATGATCCTGCTAAATATATATATGCAAAAGTCATACTTGTCAGGCTTCCAATCTCCGGAAAAGCCACATCTGTTTTTCCAGATGCAACAACCCACGTTACTCCATACAGCATGATTGCCAAGGGACCTGACGCTTTTAATATATTAGTAATATTAAATGACGAGTAAAATGCCGGACCAGCCAAAATGCAAAATACCAAAAATACAAATATCAATACATAAAACAGAACAAATTCAGCTCTGAATAATGTTTTCAACACTTTGTTCATAACTATGCTTCCTCCTTTTTGCTTTTTTCTGGTGGTACCATCTTCTCACGATCATTATATTTAAGTAATGAAATCATCAGAGCTATTATCAAAATACATGCATTGACAAGATTTCCCCAATAATACGGAAGGCTCATCTGTGCCATACCTAATGTAATAATTGAAGTAAGTGAAGCTCCGAAAATAGTACCATGTATACAAGGCTTTTTAAATATTGCCCAACCTATAAAAACTGCTGAATAACATTGAGGTAATATGCTTAAAGTAGTGTTAACTGCCCCAAAACCCTGTTCTGCATTCATAAACATACCAGTGAATGAAACCAGTACTCCTCCCAAAATGAAAGCAATTATAATAATTCTACTGACATTTATTCCACTTAAGAAAGCAGTCTTTGGATTTGCTCCAACTGAATAGAATTTTCGACCTACTTCCGTTTTTTCCATTATCCAATAGCAAATACCCAAAACTACGATCATAATCCATATTGGAAGTGGTACAGTAGCAATACGTGCATAAGCAATGGCTTTTTCAGATGCTTGATGCAAATAAATATATGCAGCATTGCTGAAAAGGTAACCAGAACCATATGCAATAGAACCTACCGCAATAGAAGTAATAATGTCAGGAAACTTTAACTTGCTTACTAAGATACCAGTGATTACTCCCCATAGACCACCATAAATCAATGTTAAAACAACTGCTATGACAGGATGAATACCCACATTAACCATCAACCAGCAAAAACATACTCCTGCTGAACATCCTATCAAGTGAAAAGACATATCAACTTTGCCTATGATTATTATAAAAGTCAATCCTGTGGCCGCAAGTGAAATACTGGCAATTTTTCGAAGTATAGAGTACACACTAGATGATTGTAAGAATCCCGGCATCATAATCCTAAAAACTACAATAATTAGAACAAGAAGCACTGAAAACACAATTACTGGCAGGACTTCACCAAAGCTTTTTTTATTTAATGTTTTTTTATCTAATTCCATTTTTTATTTCCTCACTCATCAATAATAGCATGAACCAGCATATCTTTGACATCTGTTTGCTTGTCAGCTTTTTCCATCACAATACGCCCTTTATGCATAACCATAATGTAATCTGAAACGCCGTATATTTCTTCCGGCTCTGATGAAATAATAATAACTGCAGCATCCTTGCATAGTTCTCTAATTGTTTGATAAATTTTGTTTTTTGCACCAACATCCACACCTACAGTAGGCTCACAGAATATATATACATCTGCATCAGTATAAAGTCCCTTAGCAACAACTACTTTTTGCTGATTACCGCCAGAAAGCTCATTTACATGTTTTCTAATAGTAGGAGTTGCAACATCCATTTTGCTTACCAGAATCTGAGTATCTTCCGTTTCTTTTTTCTCATTAACATTTATACCTGCAAAAACAATCTTTTTGATTTTTGCAATAGTGGTGTTAAACGATATTGACAATTCAGGAAGAAATCCTTCTTCCTTTCTATTCCCAGGGACAAGAAAAATCCCATTGTCTAAAGCCACCTTAGGGCTTTTGAGGTTAATCTCCTTGCCATCTTTTATAAATCTACCCTTTTCATAGTTCATGGAACCGTATATAACTTTGGATAGTTCATCTATTCCTGAACCAACCAATCCAAATATTCCAAGTACCTCTCCCTTTTTGGCCGTTAAGCTAACATCATCAACCTTATTACCAGCGACAACATTTTGTACTTCATAAACAACTTCTGTAGTATGCTTCACTTTAGGTGGATAAAGTTCGTTCAATGATTCTCCAAGCATGCTTTCTACAATCTTGTTCATATCTACCTTGCCATCATGAATCCTCTCGTGTACAATATCCTTGCCATTACGAAATATTGAGTAACTGTCACATATTTCACGTACCTCATCCAAATGGTGAGTAATATATATTATGGAAACTCCTTTTGATTTTAATAATCTAATAAGATCAAAAAGAATATGTTTTTCTTTTTCAGTTAAAATAGAGGTTGGCTCATCCAATATAAGCAACCGACATTCCTTTGATAAAGCTCTAAGTATAGCTATAATTTCTCTTTCGATAGCAGGAAGAAGATATACAGGCTTATCAATGTCAACCTCCATAGGAAATTCCTTCAATAATTCTATTGCCTTAGCTCTCATTTTTTTTCGATTGAGCGTTGAAAACAAAAGCTTGCTACTGTTTTCACTGCCTAAATATATGTTTTCATATCCTGTAAAACTAGGTATCATCTGAGGATCTTGATAAACTGTGGATATGCCTAAATCTATAGCATCCTGCGGTTTATCAATCGCTACCTGCTCACCATCTATAAGTATTTCACCTTTATCCCTTGTATAAATTCCTGAAATAACTTTAATTAAAGTGGATTTGCCTGCACCGTTAATCCCTAATAGGGCTCTAACCTCCCCTTTGTCTAGTGAAAAATCAGCATCATTCAGGGCTTTCATACCAGAGAACTGCTTTGTAACATTTTTCACTTCGATAAAACTACTCATCATAAACTCCTTTTATTAAGAAGAATCAGGAGTAAGCAATAATTACCCCTGACCCCAATTATATTTCATAATTTTATAACTTAAATTACAGGTACCCATGCAGGTTCTAAACCGTTTTCTTCTAGTATTTCGTTAAGATAATCTGTATATCCTGGTAAGTCATAGTCTAAGAGTATTTCCCATGCTGTCATGCCGCTACCTGAATGCTTCTTGTCACGAATAGAGTCAACGTCAGCAATCATCTTGCTTGTTACAGCATATCCCTGAACTAAATTTAGATATGGAACTTGAGCTTTATCCCTCATTGAATAATCTACAAGAGTATAAGGCATTGTGATAATATTCTCTCCAGCTGTCATAATGAATTGATTAGGGAACTCAAGCATATATTTCCAAGCATCTGATCCGCCGTCGCAACCTACGAACATTGTTTCTTCGCGACCTGGAATTGTAGTTGTCTTGTCAATACCTGTCATAGCTGCGCCATCCCATGCACACCATATAGCTTTGATATCTTTGTTAGAGTCGCCATTTAAAATTGAGTCAATACCTTCACCTACTTGAACAGTACCAGTTGCATCCCAGTCCCATTCTCCAGCAAGTTTTATGTTGCTATATTTATCCATAGCCAAAACATCAAGTGCCCCTAAGTCCCTTTGATGCCAAGAAAGGTTAGCACCTAGCCATACTGCACCAATTTTTATTTCATTTTTAGTACCGTATTTTTCTTGTAATGCATCACATAGAGCCGTCATCGTTGTTACGCCGCATTTGTAGTTGTCAAACATAACTGTTGTTACAACATCTACGCCTGGTATGTATCCATCGGATAGATAAACTTCTATTCCAGCTGCAGCTGCTTCTTTAACTGCCTCTGAGATACCAGCTGGGTCAGATGGTGTAATAAACATAGCTTTTGGACCTTTTGCTATAAGAGCTCTTATTTGTTCACTTTGTAATGATGAATCATACTCTGCTGTAACAAGTTCATAGTTGTCGATTCCATATTCATCAAACTTAGCTTCAAAACCTGTCATTTGTCTTTGCCCTGAAGTATTTTGAGACCAACCAAGAGATACTGCATAGAATGTTTCATCAATCTCTACCGCAGCTTCAGTACAACCAGTCGTTACCACTAGTGCTAACATAAATATTAACACTAGTACAATGCAAGTTAATTTTTTCATTTTCTTCCTCCTACTTTAATACCGTAATATACGGTTACACTTTATTAATTAGCTTTAATAGCTAAACTGTTACATAATTACGATGTCTTCTAATATTCTGATTTTTCTACTGTTGCACCATTTTCAACAGTTTCTTGTGGGCAAAAAATCTTTTTTACAGTATGAAGACCAATACCAAACCTTGTACACCCTTCATCAATCATTGCTTTTATTGTTTCTAAATCTCTAACACCACCAGCAGCCTTAATCTGTGCTGAATCACCAATAGCTTTTTTTATAACTTTTATTGTTTCCACAGTAGTTGGCTTATTACCCCAGCCAGTTCCTGTTTTTACAAAAGCAACTCCAGCTTTGACCGCAATCTCGCTTGCCTTCGCAATTTCATAATCATTCAAATACGATATTTCTAATATTGATTTAACTGGTTTTCCATCACCTGCATCAACAACAGCTTTTATATCATCATAAACATAATCAAACATCTTTGATTTCATTGCACCAACATTGATAACCATATCAAGTTCGTCTACACCTAAACTAAGCATCTCTTTTACTTGCTTAACTTTCATATCAGTAGTATCAGCGCCAGAAGGAAAACCAATTACACCACCAACCAATATATCACTATACGCTGAAAGCTTATCAATCAATATATTTGTAAAACATGGCATTGCAAATGCACAAATTAGATTGTTCTTAATCGCTAAGTCTATCACCATTTCTAATTCTTCCAGCGTTACATCTGTTCGCACTGCACTTATATCTATCATTCTGTTGATATCTCTCAAGTCTGATCTAAACATTACTAAAAGCTCCTCTTTTTCTTCGTAAATTGATAATAACATAATGATGTTTAAATTGTCAATGTATTTTTATATATTTATAAATAAAACAGCCGACGTATACACATCGACTGTCTTATAAATATTAATTGTTTTTATATTCTAATCGCTCTTCACTCTGCCCTGCATATTAATATCAATCTCATACTTATCTCCAACAATGCTGAGTCTATCTGCAGTTACAGGTTCTCCATGGTCAAAAGTAACCCTTCTCATGTATAATATTGCTGAACCAAGCTCAATATTAAGCATAGCTGATTCCTCAAAATCAGCACATCTTGCTGAGATCCTATCACGCGCTGAGTCTATATTTATGCTATATCTGTCTTCTAAGAACTTATACAATGACGAAAACTTATTGATATATTTTTCAATACCTGGCACTTTTTCAGGTAAAATAAAGTTTCTCATTATAACAACAGGCCTACCGTCAGCTAGCTGTATACGCTGAATTCTAATAACTTTATGTCCATCTTCAACACCCAGCTGCTTTGCTACGCTATGAGAAGCTTGTGCAAAATCAATTTGCATACCTCTTGATGTGACTTCATAACCTTTTTTTCTCAA
>Ga0070729_10004468_pt1 | contig 15220 bp, 9 predicted proteins | sample tdDd472_FD_66725 | JGI IMG/M metagenome (GOLD analysis project Ga0070729, IMG submission 66725) | Marine sediment microbial communities from the Atlantic coast under amendment with organic carbon and nitrate - tdDd47.2 | ecosystem: Environmental > Aquatic > Marine > Coastal > Sediment | place...
ACCCCCTCACAGCATGACCCTGGGACCTCCGAGTCGCGACTCGACCCCCCTCACGGCATGACCCTGGGACGTCCAGGTCGCGACTCGACCCCCTCACTGCATGACCCTGGGACCTCCGAGTCGCGACTCGACCCCCGGTTCACACGTCCCCGGGACCTCCGACCCCCCACCCGAGTCGCCCTGCACACGACCCAGGGTCCTGCGCTCGGGGACCTCCACTCGCGCACGACGCGTCCCTGGGTCACCCCCGCCCGCGATTCGGGTGGCGGGTCAGAGGTCCCGAGGACGTGTGCAGAGCGACTCGCGCCCGACATGCCATGACCTGGGGACGTGCGCTGCGCCACCCGAGCCGCGGCGCACGCGACGTCGGGACGTGCGAACCGCGACTCGCCTCGCGCAGCAGGCGTCCCGGGGACCCGCGAACCGCGACTCGCCTCGCGCTGCAGACGTCCCGGGGCCTCCGAACCGCGACTCGCCTCGCGCAGCAGGCGCCCCGCAGAGGTCGTCGACCCTTCGCCGACGCTCGGCCCCCACGTAAGGCGCGGGCGAAGACGAGCGTCGGCGCTACTCGCCGTCGAACAGCAGGCCCTCCAGGGCCGCGATCAGCTCGTCGCGGCTCCGCTCCGCGACCAGCAGGTCCGCGGCGGCCCCGAGCTGCGCTTCCGTGCAGAGCTCGAGCCGACTGACGAACCGCGGAGCCTCCGACTCGAGCCGGGCCTGCAACTGCCGAGCCGTTACGAGCGAGGCCGCGGCGGCCGCGCCGCCGCCGAGCGCTCGCTGGAGAACCTCAACAAGGCGCGCTGATAGCGGGCGTTCGCACGTGCGAACACCGCGTCTCGCTGGCGTTCGCACGTGAGACCACTACCGCCAGGCCGGCATGCCCCAGCAGCCGGGGCCCACCTCGAGGGGCGTCGCGCTGCCGTCGGCGAGGTCGACGAGCACCGGCCGCGGACCGGTCGAGGGGTCGAAGCGCATGAACACCGCGCGCAGGCCGTCGGGGGCGACCGCCGGCGTGCCGTGGTCGGCTAGCCCGTCGCCCAGGAGCTGCGCGTCCTCCCCGTTCAGGTCGCAGGTGTAGACCAGGCCGTCCTCCTGCTCGAACAGGATCCGCTCGGCGCGGGGGGCGCCGCAGACCTGGGCGAAGTCCCCGCGGCGCAGCTCGCTGAGGCTCCCGTCGAGGCCCAGGCGCACGATCGTGGCCACGGTCTCCGACCCCTCGCCGGGCGTACGGCGCACGGCGATCAAGCCCTCGCCGTCGGGCAACCAGCTCAGGCTGTGCCCGTCGAAGGGCTCGCCGATCGCCTGGGCCGTCCCGTCCGCCAGGTCCACCAGGTGCAGACGAAACGCCAGCGGCGGCTCGCCCGCGCCGGCGTAGAGCACGGCCAGCCGCTCGCCGTCTGGGGAGAGCGCGGGGCTGGCGAAGAGGCCCGTGGGCGCGAACGCGTCGCCGCCCAGCCGCTGCTGACTGCCGTCGGGGAGGTTCAGCCGGGTCAGGGTCCGCTCGCGGCCGTGGCCCATGACGATCACCGAGCGCCGCTCGTCGACGAAGCACCCGGGGCTGACCTCGGCCCCGCGGTAGGGGATCCGGCGCACCTCCAGGGAGTCGAGGTCCAGGAGGTGTCCGTCGAAGACCGCGCGCTCCTTGCCGTCGGCGGGTCGCCAACGCGAGTCGTGGCCGATCATGAGCAGGTTCGAGCCCAGGGGCTGGGTGTGATCCGGGAGCCCTGCGGGCGCCTGCACCTTGGGCGGGGCGTCGCCTCGCCACTCCACGGGGAAGTGTCTCACCGGGAAGCCCTCGCGCCCGGTCTCGGTCCAGGTCCCGCTCTCGGCCTCCAGGACCAGCGCGATCCCCTGCTCGAGGACGGTCTCGAGCTCCGTGATCCGGGTCTGGAGTTCCGCGGTCTCGGGCCCTGGCTCCGTCTGGGCGCGGATCTTGCGCAGGGAGGCGAGGGTCCCCTCGAGCTGGCCGCGGCGCGCGCCGCTGACCTCGCGGCGCACGAAGGCGCGCTCCCCCCGTGTGCCCTCGAGCCGGTCCCCGACCTGGCGTGTGTAGGCCTTGGGCCAGGCTTCCTCGAGGTAGCGGTAAGCCGACCCGAGGACGAAGGGCGCCTCGTAAGGGCGCCACACGCCCTGGATCCCGCCGCCCTCGCGCACGTACCAGCGACCGTCGAGCTGGACCAGGGAGAAGAAGCGCGCCGGCTCCTGGCCGGGGCGGGAGAGGAACAGGTCGAGGCGAAAGTTCGGCGGCGCGCTCCACACCACGCACTCGATCGTCGTCTGCCGGCGTCCGGGGACGCTGGTGCGGAAGATCGCGGGCTCCTGCTCGAGCCGGCGCACGGTCTCCGCCCCCCGGCGCTCGAGCTCCCCGAGGGTCAGGTCCTCGCCGGTGGCCGCCCCCACGACGAGCAGGGCGATCAGCACTCCGCGCATGCGAGCCTCCCCCGGCACTATGCACCGCGCCTGGCCCGCGCGCCCGCGCGCCCGCGCCCAGGTCCTCGCGCGAGAACGCGCGCCTGCCTACTCGGTGTCGAGGACTTGCTTGAGCAGGTCCTGGCCGGTCATGACCTGCAGCCCGCCGACCAGGGTCACCAGGGCTCCAGCGCCGCCGAGCACGTAGAGCCCGACCTTCAACGACGGCGGCGGCGTGGCGAAGCCGATCCCGGCCAGGCCCAGCACCAGCAGCGCGGCGCCGATCGCCAGCACCAGCTTGCCGCGGCCGCGGTTCTCGGCCTGGGCCACGCTCAGCGCGTCCTCCACCAGCACGTCGGCCTGGTGGGGGGCGAGGCCGTGCTCGGCGAGCAAGCGGCGCTTGATCGTGGGGGGCGGCTGGCCGCGCAGCGCCAGCTCGCGGGCATACTCCCGCGCCTTCAGCCGCTGCTCGGGCGTCACGTTCGTCGAGCCGGACGGGGCGCGGGCTGCGGGCTGGGGCCGGGCCGCGGGGGCCGAGGCCTGCGCCTGGCCGTCGAGGAGCGCGGCTGCGGCGCGCTGCACGCACTCGCTCCCTCGCCCGCGGTGCTCCCACAGGTGGCGCAGCAGGCGGCTGAGGTTGTTCGCGCCGGCCTCCGAGTCCGACCCGGTGACCAGGGCCGAGGCCGAGCCGTGATACCCCTGGTAGCTGGCCGACCCGGGCATGCACACCGAGTCCTGCACCTGCCCCGAGTGCCGCTCGAGGGCGTCGCAGGTCGTCGCCGCCGGGCCGGCGCTGAGCTTGCCGGCGAACACGGCGAAGTTGGTGCTGGCCACCAGGGCCTTCTCGGGGCCGAGGAACGCGTAGTCGAGCTCGTCCTCGAGGAACTCGAAGGGCCAGTCGTGTCCCGGGAGGTAGAGCTGGGCGAAGCGCACCCGCTGGTCGGTGGTCGCGCGGTCGGTCAGGACCTCGCCGGCGACCGCGACGGTCACGCTCCCGGTGGCGTGGAACTCGTAGCGCCCGCGGACTAAGAGCCCACCCGCGCCGGGCTCCAGCCGGTGGGGCGTGTCTTCGACTACGATCTCGCCTTCGCGGGTGTGGCGCCGGCCGCGGACGACGAAGGCCTCGCCGTCGACCTCGACCTCGCGCACGCGCAGGGCCTCGTGCCAGCCCTGGCCGTGCCCCAGCACGTCGGGCAGCGGGAGGCAGAGCGCGGGGAGCCCGTCGCGCTCCAGGGCCTCGGCCACCCCCGCGAGCTCGTCCCGCGGGCCGACGCGGATCAGGCGCGGCAACGGCGAGCCCAAGCGGACCCGCGCGTCGTAGGGCTCGAGCCCCAGGTGCGCGGCGAAGGCCTGGATCTGGGCGCGATCGGGCTCCGTCGCCGGTGGCAGCACGAACAGCGCCGCCTCCGGGCGCTCGTTCATGCGGACAGCGTCGGTCATGGCCTGCGCCCGTTCACGGCATGAACCGTTCCATGGCCGCGCGGCCGACCATGCCCAGGCCGCCGACCGCCATGGCCAGCCCCAGCGGCTTGTGCATGAAGAACACGGCTATGCCACCGAGGGTCACGAACCCGCCGGCGAGCGGGAGCAGCATGCCCTTGGCCGCGTGCTTCACGTGCAGGCTGGCGGAGCTCCCGGCGACGCGCTGCGAGATCTCCTTGCCGCAGACCGGGCAGCGCCCCATGGGGTTGGCGACTCGGTCGCGGCCGCAGTCGCTACAAAACACGCTGTTCACGGATAACCTCCAACCTCAGCCCGATCCTAGCGAGGTTGGCCTGGGCGCGCCCGGGGACGGAGCAACCTTGGCCCGTTCAGGGAGTTGGAGTTGGCCTATCTACAGCTTCTTCATCACGTAGGCGCGCCAGGCCTTGTCGAGCTTGCGCATGTTCAGCTCGCCGAAGCTCTCCTTGAACGCCTCGTCGGGGGTCTTCCCCTCGCGGAGCTGGGTGAAGTAGGCCTTGATCAGCTTGCGGCCTTTCTTGCCCATGCCTTGAACGAAGAAGTGCACCAGGCTCCAGGACTGGGCGTAGTTGAGCAGGCTGCGGCCCTCCATGTCGAAGTCGTCGTCGCTCATGGTCATGAAGCGCTCGACCGACCACACCGAGCCCGGGTGGTCGCGGAGGGTGTTTCGGATCCGCTCGTAGCGCGTGACCTTCGTGGGGTGGGTCTTGAGCACCACGCCCACGTTGAGCTTCTTCTTCCCGTGGGCGGTGCTGGGGCCAAAGTACTCCGCCAGGCCTTCGTTGAGCCAGTCGGGAAAGCCCTGGGGCACGTGCAGGCGGACGAACTGGTGGAAGCCCTCGTGGAACAGGGTGTCGATGGCGTCGGGGGTGAACCCGTAGGGGTTGGTCTGCATGCGCTCGGGGTCGGCGTCGACGACCAGCGCGCGGGTCGAGGGGGAGAAGTAGCCGGAGGCGCTGCTCTTGTTGCTGCCGACGGCCTTCGTCGAGAAGCGCTGATACTCGGAGGTCTTCCCGAACACGTAGACCCGGCTGATCATGCGCTCGTCTGCGTCGAAGGGGAACACCGTCGAATAGGCGTCGTAGATCAGCTCCATCATGCGCGCGGTGAACACCTCGCCCTTGGTCTCGGCCAGGGTCTCGTCGACGTAGACGACGTAGTGGCCCTTCTTCAGCTGGTGCCGCTTCATGCGGGGGGGGGTCGATCAAGAAGGGCAGCGCCTCGGTGGTGGCGCCGTGCTCGAAGGTCGGCAGCAGCTTGCGGACTTCGTCGTCCTGGCCGCGGAAGAAGGCGACTCGGCAGGCGTAGCTCGTGGCGAGGTTGCCCCAGGTGTCGTCGAGGGCCGTGGCGCGCTGCATGGCCTCCAGGGCCTCGTCGAAGCGCGCGAGGTCGAACAGGATCCGCCCGCGCATGCCGTGCAGGTCAGCGTCCTCGGGGTTCGCTTCGATCAGGGGCTGGACCGTGTCCAGGGCCTCGTAGAGGCGGTCCTCCTTCCAGAGGTCGCGGACCGTTTCGTAGGAGTCGGCGTGGGCCAGGCTGGCGAGGGCCAGGGCCAGGAGGAACGCGAGTCTGTGCACCGTGGAGAGCTCCGATCTCCGCTCGCCCGACCGTCTGCAACTCGGGTGCCGGGGCGGTCCTGGAGCGTAGCAGCAGCGCCGGCCTCCAAGCTCGTTCCGTTCCGCTCGCTGGCGACACCCCCCGGTTGCAGGGCGTCCGGGAAATGGGCAGCAGGCTGCCTCTCGGCGCGGGGACTCGAGTCACACCCCTGTGACTGCGTCACGGTTTCGTTCCCGGCGGTCGACCAGGGGGCGGGTTACGCCTGCTGGGGACGCATTCGCGGCGGCCCGAAGCTTGCGTACTGCGCGTCGAGGAGGGACCCCTATGCGCGCTCGCTCGATGGTTTTGCTGGCCTTGTTCGCCGTGGCCTCTCCTGCAGTAGCCGAGGGCGAGGCCCCCGCCGATTTGCCCGACCTCGCCAGCGAGTGGACCCTGCGCATGGGGCTGCGGATGGGGGGCGGCTACGCGAGCTACACGGAGACGCTCTCCCAGCTGGAGACCGAAAACGACAGCGGCGCCTTCGAGGTGCGCTACGAGTTCGAGGGCAACTTCGCCGGGCTCTCTCCCTACCTCCGCTGCAACTTCACCCTCGCCGGTGGCGACGAGGAAGCGGACCTCCCCAACGGCTCACGCCAGGAGCAAGACCTGAGCTGGCTGACCCTGCTCTTCGACCTCGGGCTCGGCTATCGGATCCCGCTGGGCGAGACGGTGACCCTCGTCCCCGCGCTGGGCTACACCCTCGACCACATGGTCTTCGAGCGCGAGGAGTTCCAGATCGACGGCGTCGGAGTGACCGTGCTCGACCTCAACGGGCGCCCCCAATCCACGATCGGCGAAGCCATCAGCAGCAACGGGCTCAGCGCGCGGCTGGGGGTGGAGGTGCGCCCCGTGCCGCGACTCGACCTCCGCGTCTACGCGGTCTACACCTGGCTCCCCGACACGCGCGTCGACAACGACCTCGGCGGCACCGTCTCCAGCGAGGGTCAGCTCGTGCGCGGCGGCTTCGCCGTCTACGTCTGGTTGCACCGGCGCGTCGGCTTTGGCGGTGAGGTCGAGGTCTTGCTGCGCGACCTCGACAAGAGCACGGTCAAGATCCGCAGCGGGAGCGCGAGGACGGCCAGCATTCAGTTCCCCAACAGCGAGAGCCTCGCCGTGGTCATGACCCTCGGGGTGGTGGTTGGGTTCTAGGGGAGGGGGCGCGAACCGTCCGCGAACCGTCCGCGCAAGCCGAGGCCACACGAAGAAAGCCCCGACCTCGCGGCCGGGGCTTCTCGATTTGCTGAGGAGAGGACTCGAACCTCCACCCACGTAATGTGGACTAGGACCTGAACCTAGCGCGTCTGCCAATTCCGCCACCTCAGCTGGTGACTGGGCCCAAGTATAGGGTCCGGCGGTGGCTCGTCAATCCCGGACTCGATGGCAGAATGCGGCATGGCCAAGTCCGACGGCGGCGGCACCAAGCTGATCGCCAAGAACCGCAAGGCGTATCACGACTTCGAGCTCGTAGAAGAGCTCGAGGCCGGGCTCGTGCTCCAGGGCACCGAGGTCAAAGTCTTGCGCGACGGGAAGGTCAGCTTCGCCGACGCCCACGTGCGCTTCAAAGGCGGCGAGGCCTGGCTCCACGAGCTGCACATTCCCGAATACCCCAACGGGACCTGGACCAATCACGCCCCCACCCGGCCGCGAAAGCTGCTCCTGCGCAAGCGCGAGATCACCCGGCTGAAGACCGTCACCGAGCGCAAGGGGCTGGTGCTGGTGCCCCTCGACCTGCACTTCCGCCGGGGCTACGCCAAGGTCAAGCTCGGGGTCGGCAAGGGGCGCAAGAAGCACGACAAGCGCGACGCCCTGCGCAAGAAGCAGGACAAGCGCGACATGGATCGGGCCCGCGCCGAGCGCTAGAGACTTGCCATTCCGTCCCCGCAGCCTACTCGCTGACAACCGCCGATAACTTTTTCTCTATGTGCCGTTGGACTTATACAGACCTCTGTAAACGACTCGGCAAGACCAGCAGAAAACTCGAGTTTGTCGCCAAGGCGTCCTGCGCCATGAGCAGCTCACTGTCCTGACAAGGCTTAGAGCCTCGTTGAGGGGATTGAGCGCCGACCGGATCTTGAGGTTCCGAGATCTCGGCAAAGTCCCGCAACTCCCACGAGGCCAACTCACTACAGGCCGTTCAACTGTGGTGTTTGGGTTTTGCTGGTACTAGGAAGTGATGATTGCGCGCCAACACTGACGTTGCCTTACTCCCCAACGAAACGGTTCGACCCATGTACTGAGTTGGGTGTAGCCGGCGGAGGATCAGGTGGGGAACGCACTTCGTTGGGCCGGGCTGTGTGCTCTGGCGTGCGCGGTTGGCCAGCAAGCCCATGCGCAGACCGTCTCCGGGCGCTTCTACTTCCTCGTCGAGAATCGCGACACCCGTGCGGTCGAGCAGCGCGGACAGACCGAATCGGCTGGGATCGCGTTCTCGAATCTGATCCTGCGCTCCAACACCAACTACAGGGTCTACCTGCTCGAGGCTTCGACCCTGCGCGTTGCAGACGTGAGCTTCCGTACCCCCGAGAACGGCCAGAGCTTCACGCTGCCGACGTTCTTCCTCCGCACGGCGCCTCCGCACGGCGCCCAGGACGACCTGCTACACAACCTGGGCGAGTACATTGTCGGTACGGACCCGTTGAGCGTCGACTCGGATCAGGACGGCACCTCCGACGGAGCCGAGATCCTAGCTGGCCAGGATCCCCTCTCGGGGATTGGCTCGCCCACGGGCCTGGTCAATTCCTTGGCCCTCGGCGGGGACGTAGCCGACCTCGAAGGCCAGAACGAGGTCCTCGCGGTTGCGCTCCGCGGGAGCAAGGTCGTCCTGATCAACGCCTTCTCAGGGCTCCAGCCCCGCGTGATCGGGGAATACCGCACCGTCGGGGAGGCGTTGGGGGTTGCTCTCTCCGGGGACTTCGTCGCGCTCGCTGACGGCGCTCAGGGGCTGAGGATCGTCGACTTCAGCGACCCGCCCAACCCGACGCTGCGCTCGACCACCTCGGCTCTCATGCTCCAGGGCGAGGCCCGTTGCGTGGCCGCTGCGGCCAACGTCGCCTACGTCGGCCTGAGCACCGGTCGTGTCGTGTCGATCGACATGGTCGGCGGGCAGGTGCTCGAGCGGCTGAACCTGAACGACAGCGCCGTCGTCGCGCTGGAGTTCGAGCGCGACGCGCTGATCGCGCTGACGGCCTCGAACACCTACCACGCGATCGAGCTCGGCTCGGGCACGCTGACCGTGCTGGACACGATCCAACCCCAGCAATTCGGCAGCGTGCGCGCCCTGACGGCTGGCGGCGGCCTGGCCTACGGAATCAGTGACCGAACCCAAGCGATCGACACCTCGGACCCCAGCAACCTCGCCGTGCTCAGCCTCGACGCGAACCCGGTGGCCGGCCTGGACGTCCGCGACACGGCGCTCAACGGTAGTGGGGTGGGGCTGCAGGTCATTCGGCCTTCGCTCAGCGTGCTGGGCGTCGACCGCGTCAGCCTGTTCGACCTCAGCGACCCGACGAACTTCCTCCTGATCAACGAGTTTGCGTTACCAGCGCCGCCGACCACCGTCTCGGTATTCAACGGGCTGGCCTATGCCGGCGACCAAAGCGGTGGCCTGCAGGTGGTGAACTACCTGCCCTCGGACACCGCTGGGATTGCGCCCACGATCAGCCTGACATCGAACTTCGGGCTCAGCTCGATCGAGGAAGGGAAGCTGGCGCGGATCACGGCCGACGTGACCGACGACGTTCAGCCGCGTGCCGTGGAGTTCTACCTCGACGGGCAGCTGAGCGAGACCGACAACGCGTTCCCCTTTGCGTTTCGCTTCGTCTCCCCGACCCTCAGCCAGACGAGCCAGTTCACCCTCCGCGCGCGGGTGTTCGACACCGGCGGGAACTTCACCTGGACCCAAGAGTTCACGGTCACCGTGACCGCTGACAGCACGGGTCCGATCGTGCGCACGGTGGTGCCGGCGCCCGGGAGCGTGCTGCCCCAGGTCGCGACCGTCGCCGCCCAGCTCTCGGAGCCCGTGGACCCGGCGACCCTCAGCCAGGCCAGTTTCACCCTTACCGAGGCTGGCCCAAACCAGACCCTCGGCGACGGCGACGACGTCGCGGTCAGCACGGGCACGCTCGAGGCGCGGCCAGAAGTGCCCGGCGTGTTCATGACCTTCGGCAGCAGCCTTCCGGCCGGGATCTACCGCGCGACCCTCACCACCGCGCTGCTCGACGCCGGCGGGAACTCGCTGGCGAGCGCCGAGACATGGGATTTCACTGTCTACGGCGGCAGCGAAGCCGACACCGACTCGGACGGTGTCCCCGACCTCTTGGAGCTGGCCCTCGGCTTCGATCCGAACCTGACCGATTCCGACAACGACGGGACCCCCGACGGCGACGAAGACGGGCCCGACGGTGACGGGCTCACGATCCTGCAGGAGCTGCTCTACGGCCTCGATCCCCAGAGCCTCGACACCGACATGGACGGGGTTCCCGACCCCGAGACCGACCTCGACTTCGACCGGGCGTTCCTGATCACCGAGATCCAGTTTGGGACCAGTCCCTTCGACCACGACACCGACGACGACGGCTACGACGACAACACCGAGATCGTCAGCTCGAGCGTTCCCACAGACCCGCTGAGCACGCCGGTCCGGGACCTGGTGGCCGGAGTCGCCGTGCAGAACCAGGCCCGCCCCAACGACGTCCTCGTCGGCGTGGCGATCCTCAACCAAGCCACCCCCGACGCGGTCGCCGGCAGCACGTCTGCCAAGCCGACCAGCGTCGAGAACCAAGCCCCCTAAGGAGACCCCATGAGACTTAGGACGATCCCCTACTCCCTCTCTGCGCTGGCGTTGAGCGCGGCCCTCGCTGGCGCCCAGACCTTCGACTCCGGCTCCGACGGCAGCGACGGCGCGCTGACGTTTCCTGCGAACGCGGGCGTGATCGTGTTCGATCCGGTCGCGCTCGGTCTCGACACCAGCGACAACGTGTTCAATTTCACGACGGTCACCGTGCCCACGGGGACCGCCGTCGTCTTGAGCGCCGGAAACCTGGGTGGCGAGGGCAAGCCCGTCTACTGGTTGGCTTCGGGTGACGTCGTGATCGACGGCGTCCTCGACCTCAACGGCGAGGACGGACACCTGGTAGGTGGCCCGAACGTCCCCTCAATGCCGGGGGCCGGAGGCTACTCCGGGGGACGTGGGACGACGTCCGACGATCGACCTGCCACCGCCGGCAACGGCCCAGGCGGAGGCTTGCCCGTTCCTGGCGGCCCCTTCGCCCGGCAGGGCGGCGGGGGCGGCCACGCCACCAGCGGTCCCAACGGAGCCTCCTCGGGAGGAGTCGGCGGCTCAGCCTACGGGAACCCGTTCCTCCAGCCCCTGATCGGCGGCTCGGGAGGAGCTGGAGGCTACTTCCCTCCGCCCACTGGTGGGAACCTCACCGCCGGGGGAGGCGCGGGTGGGGGCGCGATCCTGATCGCCTCGTCCACCAAGATCCTGATCAGCGGGGAGATCCACGCAGACGGTGGGAGTGGACAGGCCAGCAGCACGGGCAGCAACGGGAGCGGCGGAGCCATTCGTCTGATCGCTGCCGAGGTGGGTGGCGGCGGCGACGTGACTGCCGTGGGCGGCTCCGCGTTTGGCGTGTTCGCAGCGTCTCCGGGAAGGATCCGGGTCGAGGCCTTCAAGTTCTCTGCTTTCGCTACCGCGGATCCGAGTCCCGAGGTCGGCGCCCCGGGATCGGTCTTTCCCCCCCCGACCACCCCGGTCGTCCAGGTTACCACGATCGGCGGAGTCAGCGTGGTCGCCGATCCCACGGGTAGCTTCGCCACCCCCGACGCTGTCGTGAACGTGACCGGCTCGACCACGATCGAGCTCGCCGCGAACAACGTCCCCCTGGGAACCGTGCTCACGGTCACCGTCCGCGCTGAGAACGGCACGCCGGTGACCGTGAACTCGACCCCGCTGACGGGCACCCTGGCCAACTCCACGGCCAGCGTCTCGGTGGCCCTCCCCAGCGGCTTCAGTCGGCTGTTCGTGACGGCGTCGTGGACCCCGTGAAGCCCGTTTTCGCCACGCTCGGAGCCCTCGCGATCGGAGCGCTGGCCTTTGGCCTACACGCGGACTCCGGGGTGGAGCTCAGCGCCTCGACCAAGCCAGCTCCGCTGTTGATCCCTTCGGGGCCCCGGCTCGACGCACCCGTCGTCCCGGAGCCGCTCCCTGAGGCTCCCCCCGCTGTTTCGGTCGAAACGCTCATGCGGGGGCAATCCGAACCCGTAGCCTGCGCAGCAGACGCCGAGCTGCCACCGCACGTGCGGGTCGTCGCCCTCAAGCGGCTGGCCAGGACCAACCCGGACCAGGCGCTCGACCTCGCCCTCTCGCTCCTCGACTCGGAGGAGTCCCTCGTGCGCACCAACGCGATCGCGGTGTTGGCCAAGCACCCGTCTCCGCGCGCCCGCGACGCGCTCTCCAAGCTCGACGACCCCCGCGCCAAACGCCTCGCCACCGTCCTCGCCAACCGGAGGTAGCCTTGATCCGCTCCCGGCTGCTGACATGCCTGCCCAACTTCGCCCTGCTCTCGGTCGCGCTCGCCGTTCCGGTGTGCGCCCAGTCCACGACGTCGGTCGACGTGGCCGAGGACACCTACCTCAAGCAGGGCTCCGCCAACAAGAACCAGGGCACGGAGACCTCCGTTCGCCTGCGGTCCTCGGGGAAGAATCGGGCGCTGCTGCGCTTCGACGAGGCCGCGCTCGCGGGCGCGCTGGGCGGGGGGAGCGTGACCCAGGCGACCCTGGTGCTCACGATCTCCGACAACGGTGACAACTGGGGCTCGAGCGGGCGCACGATCGACCTGCACCGCATGCTCCAGGGCTGGACCGAGCAGGGCGCGACCTGGAACTGCCCCGACGACGCCAACACCGGCAACTCCAGCCCCGACGGTCCCCAGTGGGACATGGGGGGAGAGTCGCCCTTCGCCGCCACACCTACGGCCAGCGCGCTGATCAGCAACGGCCAGTCCGGGGAGGTCAGCTTCGACGTGACCGCCGACGTGCTGGCGTTCCTCGACGGCAGTCAGCCTGGCTTCGGCTGGATCCTAAAGAAGACCAACGAAGGCCAAAGCGGCCGGATCGAGTTCAGCAGCCGGGAGGGCACCGTCAAGGCGCGGCTCGACCTGACCTACGTCAGCAACACCGCCAGCAGCCTCGTGCTGGTCTCCGGCGACGGCCAGACGGGGACTGCCGGCGAGCAACTCGCACAGCCGTTCGTGGTCGAGGCCCGTGACGCCGGCGGGAACCCGCTGCAGGGCGTGGCGGTGACCTTCGCGGTCACCGCGGGCAACGGCAGCCTCTCGAACCTCCAGCCCCAGTCCACGGGCGCCGACGGGCGCGCACGCACGACCCTGACCCTGGGGCCCGCCTTCGGCGGCAACACGGTGACCGCCACGGCTGCCGGCCTGCCCGCGCTGAGCTTCAGCGCCAGCGCCACCTCGCGCAACGTCGAGGTTGGCCCCGTAGCTGACACCTACCTGAAGCAGGGAAGCGCCAACAAGAACCAGGGCGCGGAGGCCTTCGTCCGACTGCAGTCCTCGGGGAAGAACCGCGCCCTGCTCCGCTTCGACACCGCCGCGATCGCCTCGGCCGTCGGTTCCAGCCAGCTGCTGGGCGCGACCCTCGAGCTCGTGATCTCCGACAACGGCAACAACTGGGGCTCCAGCGGGCGCACCGTCGACCTGCACCGCATGCTCACGCCCTGGACCGAGCTGGGCGCCACCTGGAACTGCCCCGACGACACCAACACCGGAAACTCCAGCCCAGACGGCGCCCAGTGGGACATGAACGCGGAGTCCCCCTTCGCGGCGACGCCCCTGGTCACGACCACGATCAACAGCGGGCAGTCCGGCGTGGTCAGCCTCGACGTGACCGCGGAGATCCAGGCCTACCTCGCCGGTAGCCAGACCAACGCCGGTTGGATCCTGAAGAAGACCGCAGAGGGCCAGAACGGGCGGATCGAGTTCCACGCCCGCGAAGAGAGCCCCGCGCCCCGGCTGGTGCTCCTGCTCGGCGACAGCGGGGTGGACACCACGCCTCCGGTGCTCCCGCCGCTGAGCGACCTGGTGGTCGAGCAGGACTCGGCCGCGGGCACCGCGGTCAACTACGTGCTCCCGCCCGCCACGGACAATGCGGACCCCGCGCCGGTCACGAGCTGCACCCCACCGCCAGGCAGCGTGTTCCCCCCAGGGGTCACCACCGTGACCTGTGTAGCCACGGACGCCTCGGGTAACCAGAGCGCACCGAGCACGTTCACGATCACGGTCCAGGACACGACCCCCCCTGTGGTCACGCCGCCGGCTGACCTCACCGTCGAACAGGCAACCCCTGCCGGTACGGTGGTGACCTTCCCCGACCCCAGCGCCAGCGACGCGGTCGACCCCGCGCCGGTCGTGAGCTGCACCCCGGCTTCCGGGAGCACGTTTGGGCCCGGCGTCACCACGGTCAGCTGCACCGCCACCGACGCCGCCGGCAACCAGAGCGCCCCCGTGACCTTCACGATCACGGTCCAGGACACCTTGCCCCCGACCCTGGACCAGCCCGCGGACCTGATCGTGGAGCAGACCAGCGTGGCCGGCGCGGTGGTCGGTTACCCGGCCTTCGTCACCAGCGACCAGGCCGATCCAGCGCCCGTCGTCTCGTGCACGCCGACGTCAGGTTCGCTGTTTCCGCCCGGCCCGACCTCGGTGGTGTGCGCCGCGGTCGACAGCGCTGGGAACGTCAGCCCCACGCGGACCTTCACGATCACGGTGCAGGACACCCTGCCTCCCTCCCTGGCGCTGACCCCGCCCGACGGGAGCGTGCTCACCACGACCCAGGTCGCGCTGGCGGCCGACTACAGCGACAGCGGAAGCGGCGTCGACCTGGGCAGCTTCCAGGCGGCCCTCGACAGCGTCGACGTGACCGCCCAGTTCACGGTCAACGCCACCCAGGCCAGCGCGCTCAGCGCACCGCTCAGCAACGGCCAGCACACCCTCGAGGTCACGATCGCCGACGCCGCCGGCAACTCGCTGACCCTCAGTTCGACCTTCACCGTCAGCGCCGCAGCCCAAGGGGCGGCCGCCTTCGAGTTGAGCCTCAGCCCCGGGAGTCCCGGCGGGGTCCCGGTGTTGACCCCCAACGCGCTCAGCGTGCGCGCCGTGGACGACCAGAACGCGACCTTCACCGACTTCGTGGGCTTCGTGCTGATCGGGGCCTCGGACGGGCGTGAGCCCCTCGACGGGCTGGTGCTGGAGTTTACGGCCGCCGACCAGGGCGTCGTCACCGTGCCCGACGTGGCCTTCTTCAGCACCCTGGGGACCGTGGTCGTGAGCGCGGTGTCCCTCGAGCCGCCGCCCAACGACGCCTCGGGCTCGCTCCCCGTGAACGTGGTCCTCGTCGCGCCCACGATCTATCCCGACCCTCCGGCAACCACCGGCGCCGACCGAGCTGTGGTGGTCGAGGGGCTCTCGTTCCCCGGTCAGGCCGTCGAGCTCGTGGTCAATGGGGCGGTCACAGCGACCTCCAACGCCGGGACCACGGGCAGCTTTACCTTCAGCGTGATCCTCGAGCCCGGAGCGAACCAGATCTTCGTGCGGGCCACCGACCCCCAGACGAGCCAGCTCGAGACCTCGCAGACGGTCACCGTCACGGCGCCGCCGCCTGCGGCGGTGGCGCTGACGGCCACCCCGGCCTCGCTCTCGCTGAACCTGGACGAGGTCCGCGGGTTCACGGTCAC
>Ga0070729_10004469_pt1 | contig 15216 bp, 7 predicted proteins | sample tdDd472_FD_66725 | JGI IMG/M metagenome (GOLD analysis project Ga0070729, IMG submission 66725) | Marine sediment microbial communities from the Atlantic coast under amendment with organic carbon and nitrate - tdDd47.2 | ecosystem: Environmental > Aquatic > Marine > Coastal > Sediment | place...
GCGGCGCTGGCGGTGGACGAGGTCTCGCCGAACATCGTTCGGGGGGGATTGACCGTGACCCTCAGGGGTGGCGGGTTCGACCCGACCCCAGGGAACAACGCCGTGACCTTCGGCGGCGTCGCAGCGACGGTGCTCACGGCGACCGCCACGGAGCTGACCGTAGTCGTCCCCACCAACCCCGTCGCCGGCTCCGTGGTCGTGGGCGTGGGCGGCTCGTTCAGCGCTCCCCGCGCCTACGCGTTGGCGCCAGTCGACCTGGGTGCGGGAACTTCGAACCCCATGCTCAGCCCCGACGGGAGCCGGGTGTTCTACCTCAACGGAGGGAACCTCTACCTGCTCGATCGCCTCACCGGAGCTACGGAGCAGGTCAAGGACGAGGGCGCGTATCACGTCACCCGCAACGGACGCTACGTGTCCTGGCACAGCGCTACCGGGAGCCTGGTGAAGGGCGACCCGAGCCCCGACGGGAACAGCGACGCGTTCGTCTTCGACCGCAAGACCGGGCGGACGATCGCGGTCAGCGTCGACATTCACGGGCGTCAAACGGACACCTTCGCGGAGAACCCCGTCGTCAGCGAAGACGGGCGCTACGTCGTCTTCTACCGCGGCGGTTCTGCGGGCCTCTACGACAGGCAGACCAATCGCTCCAGCCTCGTCCTGATCGGGGGGGCGACCTTCGCGCAGACCTGGGAGTTCCCCTGGATCTCTGCGGACGGGCTTTACCTGTTCCTCGCGATCCGGGAGGGCCAACGACTCACGCCCGAGGACACCAACAGCAACTCCGACATTTACCGCTACGAGCTGGCGACCGGTGTTTGGACCCTGGTCAGCAAGACCGCCGCCGGGGGGCCGCTCGACAACGTGGCCTACCACAGGGTTCCCCGATCGACTCCAGACGGGCGCTTCGTCATGTGGGGCCTGACGAGCTCGATTCCAGGAGCTAACACCCGTCGCCAGTGGCTCAAGGACATGCAAACCGGAGCCTTGGAACGTGTGGACACGAACGAAGTCGGTCCGCCACCAGCTGGACCCGGTGGAGTCAACTCGGCGACGATCAGTGACGACGGGCGCTACGTAGCATTCTCGAGCTACTCACCAGAGCTCGTGCTTCCTGACGCCACCATGTTCTCCCCGGACGTCTACCTGCGTGATGTATTGGCTGACACGACCGCGCGGATCTCGTTGGACGCTGCCGGCGCTCAGATCCCCGAGAGCGAGCAGGCATTCATCAGCGCAGACGGACGCTACGTGGGCTTCTATGTCATGCCGCCGACGGATCGCGCCTACCTGGTCCCCGTCCCGCGCTAACCCGTTCGGGTAACGCTACGCATGCTTCGCCACGGGCGCCGAGCTCCTCCCCCAGGACCTCAACGGTCAAGTCGACCGGCAGGCCTACTCCCACGTCGTCCCCGTCCCGCGCTAGGCGAGGATCTTGACGCAGCGGCCGTAGCCGATGGCCTTCTTGTCCTTGCGCAGCACGAAGCGCGAGAGCGGGGGCAGGGTGTCCGCGGTCTCGATCGCCACCGGGCGGGTCACGACCTTGGCCAGCACGCGCCCCCACTCGCCGGCGATGATGGACGGCTCGTCGCCGGGCTTGACCTCCGTCCACTCGGTCTGGTCGGCTGGGCGCAGCGCGAGGATCGCCTCGAGGGTGATCGCCACGCGGTCGACGTGGGCGTGGAGCGTCCAGTTGCCGCCGGGGAGCAAGCGCGTGTCCTTGTGGAACACGGTCAGCTCGAGCTCCATCACGTTCGCCACCGCGGGGGGGAAGGCCTCGCTGCCGGCGATCACGCCGCGGCCCTTGAACAGCTCGCGCAGCGACTCCTTCTCGCTGAGGCTCTTGAACGCGATCCCCACCAGCTGGCGGGGCACGCCCTGCTCGATGGGCACGCCGGGGGTCGCCACGTGGCCCTTGGTCAGCTGGATCGAGCGCACCCGGGCCGTGACCTTGCGCTTGCGCTCGGCGGAGAGCGGCTCGAACACCAGGGTCTGGTCGGGCTTGAGGGTCCCGGTCTCGACGAGGGCGGTGGCCGTCTTGCCGATCCCGGGCACGTTGTCGTAGACCTCGCTCCCGTGGATCGCGACCCGCAGGGGGGCGTCGCTGGGGCGGACCGTCTGGAAGCTGAGCTCGCGCAGGCAGTCGCGGATCGTGGGGCCCTCGTACCAGTCGATCTTCTCGAAGGCCGAGATCCCTTCACCCGGGAGGTGAATGTCGCGGTTGGGGGCGTAGGCCGAGGTCGGAATGAACACCACGCCCTCATGGGAGAGGCCGTAGGACTCGAAGCAGCGCTTGACCTCGTCCACGCAGAGGTTGAACGCGTCTTGCGCGTAGTCGACGGTGTCCATCTTGGTCACGATCACCCCGATCACGGGGATCTCGAAGCCCTTGAGGATCCGCACCACCTGCTCGGTGATCGGCATCACGCCGTCGTTGCAGGAGACGACGACCATCGCCGCGTCGGCCTGGAACATGCCGAAGAAGCGGTTGTTGGCGTAGGTCTCCTGACCCGGGGTGTCGATCACCGTGATCCGGTGGTCGGGGAACTCGAAGCGCACGATGGAGGGCAGGATCGTGACCCCGCGCGCCGCCTCGGACTGGCCAATGCTCACGTCCTTCGAGCGGAACACGAGCTGGGCGAAGACCAGCGAGGGGTCGCGGCCCTCCCCCGCCATGCGGTGCGCCTCCTCGACCTCGCGCTGGGTGGCCATGCCGCTCTCGGCGACGACCTTACCGAGGAGGGTCGACTTGCCGTGCCAGGCGTGGCCGCAGATCGCGAGGCTAATGTCTTGAGGGGTCACGCGCGTATCTTCAGGACGAGGAGCACACCGCGCAAGGGCCACTCTGCAGCTGGGTCATCCTGTCTTCAGGGGGCCTCTCCGAGGCCCCCTCGCCCTCGCAGCAAGCTGCTCGGGCTCACCCCCAACGGGCTGAGGGCTCCGTCCCCAGCCCCCCGCTGACGGGGGGTCCGTCATCCTGCCCCTTCAGGAACCCCGCTCCCCCGCCGATAGAGAGGGGTAAGGGAGACAGAGCATGAGGGCATACACGAGGGAGTTGGGTAAGCAGCTGGCGCTGCACGAGATCCGTGAGGCGCTGGAGAAGTCGCGGGGCGGCGTGCGGGCGGTGGATTCCCCCGCCCAGTGGGCCAAGGTCGCCGAGGTCTTCGACGAGGCCATCGAGCGCCACGGCAAGGCCAAGCGCCTGCAGCCCATGGCCCACGCGCTGAAGTTCCGCGTTCAGCAGGTCCACGTCTGCGGCGCCGAGCGCGAGATCCACGCCGCCTGGTGCGGCTCGATCTACGGGCCCAGCGCCGCCAAGCAGCGCGCAGGGCAGGCGGCGCGCCACGCGCGGCGCACCTGGCCCGAGCAGGTGCTGACCGTGGAGATCCCCATCGGCCGCGCCGGCGGCATGCAGCTGCCCTCCAAGGAGGCGGTGGCCTCGGTGCGCTCGGCCTGGGGCCCGGTCAGCAAGCAGGTCGCGGCCTCCTGCGGGATCGATCGCCCGCAGCTGAACCCGCGCGCCGTGGTGACCCCCGACGGGGTGACCCTGTTCGTGCAGATCAAGGATCACGGCCAGCCCGGGCTGCAGAACCTGGCCAGCTCGGTGCGCCTCGCCGCGCGCTGGATCGGGCTGCGCGGCGTCCGCTCCCGCTGGGGCTCCAAAGAAGGGGCGATCGAGATCCTGCACCAGGCGCTGATGTGCGAGGCCCAACGCTTCATGGCCGAGGCGAGCATGGAGCTCGAGCACGCCGAGGGCGCCGCCGGGCGCGCCGCCGTAGGCCAGGCCTGGGTCGAGCGGGCCCTGACCCGCGGCCGCCGGCAGACCGTGCTCGGGGGTAAGGACAGCCTCGAGGTCGACACCAAGGCGCCGCAGAGCCGCGAGCTGCCCTGCCCGAGCCACGGGACGACCTGCCCGGTGATCGCCCAGGCGGTCCGCGAGCGCGGCACGGGCACCCTGCGCTGGCGCGGGCCCCAGGAGCTCTCGGTGAGCGCACCCAAGGTCCAGATCGGCGCGTTCTTGAAGCGCGCGCTCAGCGAAGGCCGCCCGGCCATTCGACGGGCTGCGTAGCAGGCGAATCAGGGAGAAACACAGCGGCCGGCCCCCCGGGGCCGGCCGTTGCGTTATTTCAGGGGGCCTCTCCGAGGCCCCCTCGCCCTCGCAGCAAAGCTGCTCGGCACGCGCGGCCGGCCGTTGCCTTTGGTTGGCGGGTAGACTCTCGGCGTGACGGAGCTCGGCGAGGACTACGACGCGGACTACTTCGAGCGCGGGTTCGGGGCCACGCCCTACGTGCGCGAGGAGGGGGCCTGGCACGAGCACTTCGGCGGGCTGGCTGAGCAGCTGATCTCGCGCCTGGCCCCGATCCGGGTGCTCGACGTGGGCTGCGCCAAGGGCTTCCTCGTCGAGGCCTTCCGCGAGCGGGGCGTCGAGGCCTTCGGGGTCGACGGCTCGGACTACGCGCTCTCTTGCGTGCGCGAGGACCTGCGGGAGTTCTGCTGGCGCGGTGACGCCGCCGAGCTGAACGCCGAGGGCTACGACCTCGTGACCTGCATCGAGGTCCTCGAGCACATGCAGCCCGAGCCTTGCGAGCGCGCCCTCGACGCGCTGGTGGCCGCCGCGCCCTACGTGCTCTTCTCCTCGAGCCCGGACGACCACGACGAGCCGACCCACGTCAACGTGCGCCCGATCGGGGCCTGGGTCGAGGCCTTCGCCGCGCGCGGGCGGGCGCCGGTGTGGGACGCGGACTTCAGCGGCTTCGCCCCCCAGGCCATGCTGTTCGGGCCCGAGCCCCCGCAGGACCCGGCGCTCACGCGGCTCTACGTCCAGCGGGTCGAGGCCGCCTGCGCGCTGAACGACGCGCGCCAGGCGCTGGGCGCCGAGCGCACCCGCTGCTACGAGGCCGAGCGCCTGCTGGCCGAAGAGCGCGCCGCGGCCAACGTGCTGCGGGCGGCGCTGGGCGAGGTCGAGCGAGCCCAGGGCTGGCGGCTGCTGCTCGGGCTGCGCGAGCACAAGGAGCGCCTGGTGCCCGAGGGCACCCGTCCGCGGCGAGCGCTGACCTGGGTCACCGAGCGCGCGATCCGGACGCTGCGCCCGAACCCCACCCCGCCGGCGCTGCAGGAGCTGCAGGCCGCCCAGCCGCGGCCGCGGGTGCTGCTGATCAGCGGCTGCGGGGGCGACTCGCTGCGCTACCGGGGGCAGCACCTGCTGCAGCTGCTGGGGGCGATCGGCGGGCGGGGCGTGATCGTGAGCCAGGCCGAGCTCGCCGCCTCGCGACAGCCCGACGCCTGGGCGGAGGCCTGCGAGCTGATCGTGTGCCAGCGGACGCCGGTCGACCCCGCGCTGCGCGGGCTGATCGCGGCGGCGCGCCGGCGCCAGGTGCCGGTGGTGTTCGAGACCGACGACCTCGTGTGCGACCCCCTCGGTGACGCGGTCGAGGTCCCCGGGCTCGAGGGGATCGTGACCCAGGCCGACGTCCGCGCCCAGCACGAGGCGCTGACCCTCGCCGACGCGGCCCTCTGCTCGACTGCGTTCCTCGCCGAGCGCCTGCGCGCGCTGGGCAAGCCCGCGCACGTGCTGCGCAACGCGGCCTCCCCCGCGATGCTCGACGCCGCCCGGGGTTGCGCCCCCCCCGCGGGCCCCACGATCCTCGGCTACGCCTCGGGGAGCCCGACCCACGACGGCGACTTCGCCGCGATCGCCGAGCCGCTGGCCACGACCCTCGCGCGCTTCGGGGAGGTCGAGCTGCACCTCGTGGGTCCGCTGCGGGTCCCGGCCGCGCTGGAGCCTTACGCTGCGCGCGTCGTGCGCCACGCCTTCGTCCCCTGGACGGAGCTGCCCCAGCTGCTCAGCCGGTTCGCGATCAACCTCGCCCCGCTGCAGACGCGCTACGCCTTCTGCCGCGCCAAGAGCGCGATCAAGTGGCTGGAGGCCGCCCTCGTCGGCGTGCCCACCGTCGCCAGCCCGACCCCGGCCTTCCAGCGGGCGATCGGCGACGACGCCCGCGGCAAGCTGGCGGTGGGGGCCCGCGGCTGGGAGCGAGCCCTCGCCGAGTGGATCGAGGACCCGGCGGCGCGCCTGGCCTGCGGCGCGGCGGCCCGCGCCCACGCCCTCGCCGACTACGCCCTCGCGAGCCGTGAGGACGAGCTGCGGGCAATTCTGAACGAGCTCGGGCTCACCCCAACGGGCTGAGGGCTCCAAATTCCCAGCTGACAGTTCCTTAGGGCGCGTCTTAGCTTTCCCGCTGGGTTGACAGCCCGGACCCCCAGCCGTACTATCCGCGCCTTATGCGCCAAGACCTTACGGCAGCGTTGACGGCGGGCCTGCTCGTCCTCGGCGGCTGTTCCTCCACCGCGAGGACGGCCGGGCACGAGGACTGTACGCAGAAGGTCGCGGCCGCGCGGGCCGACCGGCAGGCCGAGTTCGACGCGCTCAAGGGCGAGCTGCAGGTCGCGGCGGACGACCAGGAGATCCTGCGCCGCCACGTGAACCGCCTGGAGCGCGAGCTCGGCGCGGTGCGCGACACCTCTCGCGAGAACGAGATCGGGCTGCGGGCCGCCATGGACCTCGTCCGCGCGCGGGACGCCCGGATCGTCGAGCTCCGCGAGCAGCTCGAGGCGCGCCCCGAGCTGCCCAGCGACCTTGAGGCGGCGGGCACCCTCCTCGCGTCCCTCCGCGAGGAGAACGACCGCCTCAAGCAGGCCCTCGTCCGCGCCGAGGCCGGGGAGTCCCAGCCCGTGCCCACGGGCGGCACCGGCGGCGTGCGCCTGGTGAGCATGGACCTCGGGAAGCCGGTCGCCCTCGTCAACGGGGCGCCCCTCACCCGGCGCGGCTTCGTCGAGTTCCTCTACCGCGACCTGGCGACCCCCGAGCTGCTGGGGATCTACGTCGACCGCTACCTGGTGGAGAAGGCCGCCCGCGCGGCCGGGATCGAGGTCAGCGCCGTCGACGTGGAGACCTGGGTCAGCGAGCAGCTGCTGGATCAGGTCCAGCAAGCCGGCGGCGAGGCCGGGTTCCTCGAGCGGATCCAGGGCATGGGCTACACCCGCTCGGCCTGGGAGTCCCGCCTGCGCTACATGGCGCGCCCCACGATCATGCTCCGCACCCTCGTCGAGCAGAACCGCGAGACCCCGCTGGGGAGCGCGGTGTGGGAGGCCCGCCTGCAGGCCGCCTACCGCGAGCTCTACAGCGAGGTCGTCACCGCGCGGCATATCTTCTTCGCCGCCCCCGAGGCCAGCGGAGACATCGTGCGGCGCGACGCCGCGCGCCGCGCCGAGACCGTCGTCCGCGACCTGGCGGCGGGGGCCGACTTCGCCAGCCTCGCCCGCGACTACTCGCAGGACCCCAACACGAGTCGCCTGGGCGGCCTCCTCGGCGAGTTCCAACGCGACAAATTCAAGAGCCTCCCCCAGCTGAACACCGCCTTCTTCACCGCTCCCATCGGGGAGCCGGTAGGGCCGGTGCGCAGCCGGGAGGGCTATCACGTGATCCTGGTCGACTCGCGTCGACCGCCCGAGCGGTCATACGACCGCGACGTGCGTGAGGAGCTGGCCCAGCGCTTGCAGGCCGAGCCCCCGAGTGAGGACGAGCAGCTGGCGCTGCTCGAGGCCTTGCGCGCGCGCGCTCAAATCGAACCCAGACTCTCCTTCGAGACGAGGTAGGTCCCCCCATGCTGGGCTTCTTCCGTCGCTACGAAAAGACGTTCCTCCTGGTGCTGTTCGCGCCGGCGCTGTTCAGCCTCGGCGTGACCGGCGTGATGGTCTCGGTGCTCCAGGGCGAAGGCCCGGATGACGCCGAGGCGGGGGTGCTCTTCGACCAGAGCATCACCAACCGCGAGTGGAACGCGTTTCGGGCGCAGTATCAGGCGGTCAACGGGCGTGTGCACGAAGACCAAATGTGGCAGTTCTATGCGCTCTACCTCGCCGCGCGCCGGCAGGGGATCCGCGTCAGCGACGAAGAGGTCGCCAAGGCGATCAAGGACGGCGACCAGCTGCAGATCGCGCGCTGGAAGGCCGAGAAGAAGATCGCCGACATGGGCTTCGACGCGGACAGCGACGAGGGGCGGCAGAAGTTCCAGACGCTGCTGTTCGAAATGCTCAACCAGGACTTCAACCCGGAGGACTACCGGGAGTACCTCAAGGCGCGCAGGCTCGACACCCGCAGCTACGAGGAGCAGAAGCGGCGAAGCCTGATGGTCCGGCGCTTGACCGAGACCTTCCAGGACCTGGCCGTCGTCGAGCCCGACGAGATCTGGGAGGAGTACCAGGAGAAGAACCACCAGCGCGCGCTGGAGCTGATCCTGATCCCGGGCGATCCCCACGTCCCGGACCCGGCGGTGACCGACACCGAGTCCTCGCACTACGTGAGCCAGGAGCAGGTCGACGACTTCTACGAGGCCTCGCGCGCCGACTACGACGAGCCGCGCCTGGTCGACCTGGAGTACGTCGCCTACAGCAAGGCCTCGGCCAAGCTCGAGCTCCCGGCCCCCGACCCCAACGACCCGGACGTCAAGGCCTGGAGCGAGCGCCTCGATCGGCTGGAGACCATGGGCCGCGCGGCGGGGATCGCCTACGTCGACAGCTTCGTGCTCACCGAGGCGGGCCTGAAGGCGGCGACCCAGGTCGCCGTCGAGGCGGGCCTGGCCACCGTCGAGTCGGGCACGGTGCTCAATTACGACGACCACCCCGACGTGCTCGACACGGTGACCAGCGTGCACTGGGCCGAGGTCAAGGCCCTCGAGCAAGAGGGCCAGCCGGTCAGCACCCGTGAGGTCACCGTCGACGGAGAGGACAAGATCCTCGAGCTGGTGCTCGACGAGCGCGCCCTCGAGCGCGTGGACGCGGTGACCCACGCCGTGGCCGTGGCCATCGACGAGGCCGCCGAGGAGCCGAACCTGGCGAGCATCGCCACCGCCGTCGGCGAGCAGTTCTCGGCCGACGTCCAGCACGGGCGCACGGGCCGGATCGAGTACGACGCCGCGCGGGCCCACGAGCTGCTTGGCTCGGAGGCCGCGGCGCAGTGGTTCAACCGGATCACCGACACCGCCAAGGTCTCGGACGTGCTCCGCGGGCGGGCGAACACCGCCCAGGAGACCTGGTTCGTGCTCCGCTCGGCGGCGATCCGCCCGGCGAACACCCCGCGCTACGAGGACATTCGCGAGCGCGTGCGCAGCGACTACGTCAACGGCAGCGAGCGTGAGCAGAAGCGCTTCTACGAGCGCAACACGATCCGCTACGAGACCCCGCGGGGCTACAAGCTGCACACCATCGCCACGATCAACAGCGACCACGGCGGCGCCGAGGGCGCGGAGAAGGCGCTGACCGACGCGATGACCGTGATGAAGGGCTGGAGCGACTGGCCCAAGTTCTCGCTCAACAAGGCCAACGTCGACGCCGACGTGACCGGCTTCAAGCTCCACACCGAGAAGTTCGTCGACGACGACGGCTTGACCCTCGAGCAGCTCGAGCAGCACCCGCTGCTGGGCAACGCCGCCGACGGTGTGCTCCTCGCCGCCAAGGGGTCGTGGAGCAAGATCTACCCGGCCAAGGACGGGACCGGCTTCGTGGCCTACCGCCTCGAGACCACCACCCCGCCGCGGACCAAGCCCTTCGAGGAGGTCAAGGACGAGCTCCAGGCCGACGTGCGCATGAACCGCGCCCTCGAGCGCGCCCGCGACTGGGCCGAGCGCGAGCTGAACAGCAAGCTGCGGAGCGCCACTCGCGAACAGATCGACGCCTGGGTGAAGGCCAACGGGCTGAAGGCCATGGAGACCGAGCCCTTCGCCCGCACCGAGCTGACCCTCGAGGGCGTGCCCCAGTCGACGGTGCTCGTGGCCGAAGCCTTCGGGGCCGAGGCCGAGGTCGGCGGCGACTTCCAGGGCGTGATCACCGATCCCGACGGGGAGCAGGCGGTCATGTGGCGCGTCTCCAAGCGCGTCGACGCCAGCGACGAGGACTACACCGCCCAGGCCCCCAAGCTGCGCCGGGACCTGCTGAGCACCAAGCGCCAGGACTACGCGCGCAAGCTCGGCCGCGAGGTGCTGTTGGAGGCGAAGGGGATCGGCCCCGAGCAGGTGGACTACTCGCGCTCGCTGCGCGACGGCCCCAACGGGATCACCCGGCTCACCGTGCGCCAGATCTTCCTCCCCCCGGACGAGACCACGCTGCAGGCGTGGCTCGAGCAGGCTGCCCGCGAGCGGATCGAAGAGGCCCAGCAGGCGCTGGCCAAGGGCGAGACCTGGCAAGAGGTCGTGAGCCGCTTCAGCGACGACGAGACCGCGAGCCTGGGCGGCGAGCTGCCCCCGGTCGACCCCGACGCGCTGAGCAGCTCCTTCGGCCCTGAGTTCGACGCCGAGATCTGGGAGCTGCCCAAGGGCAAGATCTCCCAGCCGATCTCCTCCACCGAGGGCCTGCACCTGGTCGAGTACCTCGAGGACAAGGGTCGCCAGCGCGTGTTCCGCCACCTGCTGGTGAAGTTCGACCCCGCGCTCCGCGGGCTGCCCCAGGAGAAGCGCGACGAGGCGGACACGATCTCCAAGGGCCTGGTCGAGAAGGCCCTCGCCGAGCTCGAGGCCGGCAAGCCCTTCAGCGAGGTCGCCAACGAGTACGGCGACACCGAAGACCTGCTGGGTCAGGGCGAGGAGTTCGAGGTCGACTTCACCACCGCCTTCGAGCGGGCGGTGTTCGACCAGCCCGTGGACTGGGAGTCGGAGGACGAGGCCTACCTCGACGACCCCTCCTGGACCCCCGATCCGGTCAAGGTCGGCGACGAGACGCACTGGTTCGCCTGCAAGCGCTACCGCTTCGACGGCGGGAGCGACGACGCGTCGCTCAAGCCGAACGTCGAGGTCTTCCACATCCGCGGCAGCGAGTCCAAGGTCAAGGCGGCCCGCGCCGAGATGGTGGAGTACCTCGAGGACCGCTTCGCCTCGGACGACGAGACTCGACCGGGCTTCAGCGCGATCCTCGACAAGTTCCGCGAGCTGGCCGAAGAGTACAGCGACGCGCCCTCGGCGAAGAAGGACGGCGCCGTGGGGGCCATGGTCCTCAGCGAGACCGAGCGCCGCTACGGGACCGCGTTCATGGGCGCCGTCGCGGGCCTCGCCGACGGCGGGGACGTGCAGCCGGGGGCTCGCACCGCCGTGTTCCGCTCGGCCAAGGGCTGGCACGTGGTCGAGGTGGTCGAGGTCACCCGCGCCGACGAGAACCGCCGCAGCCACGTCGAGGAGAACCTCCTCGTGGGCACGGAGTGGCGCTAGGGCGCTGAGGGGTGGACCCGTTCCTCGCGGCCGAGGACCTCTGCGTCGCGAGGGGCGGGATCCAAATCCTGGAGGGGATCTCCCTCGGGATCCAGCGCGGTGAGCTGACCGCCCTGCTCGGCCCCTCGGGGTCGGGCAAGAGCACATTGCTCAAGACCCTCGGGGGCGTGCTCGCGCCCGAGCGGGGCCGCGTCCAGATCGGGGGCCGCGAGCTGAGCGCCTTGAGCGAGACCGAGCTCGCCCAGACCGTGGGCAACGTCCCCCAGGACGACATCATTCACACCGGGCTGCCCCTCGGGCGCGCCCTGAGCTACGCCGCCCGCCTGCGCTTCCCCCGCGAGGCCCCCGCGGCCGAGGTCGAGGCCGCGGTGGACCGGGTGCTGGCCGCGATCGAGCTCACCGACCGCGCCGACGTGCGAATCTCGCGCCTCTCCGGTGGCCAGCGCAAGCGCGCCAGCCTCGGGGTCGAGCTGCTGCTCGCGCCCCCCGTGCTCTTGCTCGACGAGCCCACCAGCGGCCTCGACCCCGGGCTCGAGCGCACCAGCATGCGCCTCTTTCGCCGCCTCGCCGACGAGGGCCGCGCGATCCTCTGCACGACCCACTCCACGGACTCCCTCGACCTGACCCACCAGCTCGTGCTCGTGGTGTGCGGCCGCCTGGCCTTCGCGGGGACCCTCGCCGACGCGCTGGCCCACTTCGAGGTCAGCGACGCGGCCCTGATCTACAAGCGCCTGCGGGATCGCAAGCCCCAGGAGTGGGCGCAGCTCTACCGGCGGAGCGAGGCCTTCCGCCGCGCCGCCTCGCGCCCGGCGCCGTCGCCGGACAGGCCCTAGGTCCGGCTCAGCGACCCTCGGCCAGGCGCTCCAACTCCTGCGCCTCGGCCTCGCGGCACTCGAGCAGGCGCAGCGCGTCGACCGCGATCGCGCGGGCCCGCGAGGCGTGCCCCTGTTGCGCGAGGGCCTTGGCGACGAGCACGCAGGTGCCGGGCAGCGCGTCGAGCTCACCGCGCAGCTCGGTGTCGTGTGGCCAGAGCTCGGCGCCCCGGCGGTAGAGCTGGAGCACGGCCTCGAGGCCTCCGGCCGCGATCCGTTGCTGGACGGGGCGGAGGCGGAAGGCGCGAGCGGGCTTCGCTTGGCGCGGCGCGCGTTCGCTATCGAGCAGCCTCCAGTAGGCCCACCAGGCGCTCCACAGCCGGTCGCGGTGCACCGACTCCGCCAGCTGGGGGGCGTCGAGGACCTCGGCGGCGGCGTGGATCGCGGCGGCGGGGTAGGGCGGGCGTCGGATCTCGCCCAGCAGGCGGCAGTCGGTGATCGCCGACTCGAGCCGACCCAGGTCGAGGAACGCGCGGATCCGCGCGCAGCGCAGCTCCACGTCGGAGGGGACCTGCACCAGCAGCGCCTCGATCACGCGCAGGCGCTGCTCGGGGAGCAGGGCCTTGGCGTCGCGGAGCGCCGCCGCGGTGCGCGCGCGGTGCTGCGCGAGGCGGGCGTCGTAGGGGGTGTCCGGGGTGGGCGGCGGGCCGACCCAGGTCAGCCGCAGGAGCGGTCGGAGCTCGGGGTCCGGGTGGTCTCGCGAGCGGAAGGTCCGGTAGTCCTGTCCGCGCCCCTGGGGAGCCTCCGAGGCCAGCGGGGCGAGGCACAGCCCGTAGTTGCTCGCGGGGTCGGCGAGCCAGGCGCGGGCGGCGGCGGTCACGTCCCAGCGCGCCGGCGCCCCCCCGGGGTCGCACGCGCACTGGCCCAGCGCCTCGGCCTCGCGCTTGGGGCGGGCGAAGGCGGGATCCGTGAGCTGCTGCGGGCCGGGACCCCAGGCGACCCCGTCCAGGGAGGCGTCGAGCCCGCTGGCCCCTTCGTCCCAGGGGCTGAGCACGCGATACGCGGCCACGATCTGCTTCGAAGTACGGCGGCCTTCGCGGAGCTCGAGGGTCGCCGACTCGAGCTCGACCCCGGCCGGGACCCGCTCCAGGGGGAAGCGCACGTAGCTCTGCCGGGGGGCGGTCTGACCTCCCCCGGAGCGCTGCCCGACGAAGAGGGTCAGCGAGGCGCCCCCGTTGTCGTTGGTGTAGAGGCCGAAGCCGTCGACGAAGGCGTCCTGCCCGCGCAGGGGGTCGAGGCGCAGCTCGAGGGTGTGCCGGGCGTCGTCGGCGGGGGCCACCGGGTCGCGTCCACCGGGGTCCCGCTCCGGCGGAGCGGCGCCCCCTGGCCACGCCAGCGAGAGGGCCCCTCCCAGGAGCACGACCCCCACCAGCACCGGCAGCGGCCACCGCGGGCTGGGCAGGTTGGGGCCCGCGCGGGCGGCGTCGAACCTGGCGACCAGCTCCGCTCCGTCGGAGGGGCGCGTCCGCGGCGACTTGGCCAGGCACCGGGCGACCAGCTCGGCGAGCCACTGCGGGCAATCGGGGCGCAGGGCGCGCAGGCCAGGGGGGCGGTCCTCTGCGATCGCGCGCAGCAGCCCGACCAGGGTCTCCCCCGAAAAGGGGGGCCGGCCAGCGACCGCTTCGAACACCGTGACCCCCCAGCTGTAGACGTCGACCGCTGGGCTCGCCGCGTCGAGCTTGCCGGTGGCCAGCTCGGGGGCCATGTAGGCCGGGGTCCCGATCAGGGCGCCCGATTGGGTCAGCGAGTGACGGTCCGCCGCGCCCAGGTGGGCCAGCCCGAAGTCCACGAGCACCACCCGCGGGCCGTCGAGCAGCACGTTCGCCGGCTTGACGTCGCGGTGCGAGATCCCGGCCGCGTGGACGGCGCGCAGCGCGACGGCCAGCTTGCGCGCGACCTCGATCACCTGATCCTGCGAGAGGCCCTCGCGGATCGCCTCGCTCAGGGGGCGCCCTGGGATCAGCTCGAGCGCCATGTAGGGCTGCTCGTCGACGAAGCCGTGCTCGAAGACCTGCACCACCCCGGGGTCTCGGACCGCGCTCAAGGCGGCGGCCTCGCGGCGAAAGCGACCTGCGCGGGCAGGGTCCGGGGTGCGGGGAAAGAGCTTGAGCGCGACCTCCCGGCCCGTCGCGCGTTGACGGGCGCGGAACACCGAGGCCTGGGCGCCGCGTCCCAGGGGGGCGAGCACGTCGTAGCCGGGGACCTGGACGTTCAGGCGGGGCGCTCGCGGGTCATGCTTCGAGCTTAGGTCCTTTGCACGAACTCGGCCAACGCTCTCGATCGCCCCCGCCGCCGCGCACGCACGTCGCCGCGCGGTTAGAACAGGCGCAGAGGAGGACCGTGAGCGACGAGGAGCTCGAGCGATTGCTGCGTGAGGTGCGGTCCGAGCAGGCGGGCGGGGCCGAGGCTCCGCCCGCCGGAGAGGCTGCGCCCGAGCCGACGCCGGAGGTCGCCGCGCCCGCCGTCGCGGGCGACGCGGCCGAAGGCCCTGCTGAGGTCGAGGAGCCCCGCGGGCCCGGGGTCTTCGCGCGGCTGTTCGACACCCCCACGGCCTCGATCCTCTCTGCGCGCTACGTCGAGCTCAAGCTCAGCGACCTGGGGGGCTCGCTGGTGCTCCTCGCGCAGGCGCCCGTGATCGGGGTCTTGATCGGGACGGCCTTCGCTGGGGGGCGCGAGCACGCGCGCATGGACCTGATCCTGGCCCTGGTGGCGGTGTGGTTCGGCTGCTTCAACGGCTGCCGGGAGGTGGTCAAGGAGCGCCTGATCTTCCTCCGCGAGCGGCGGGCCGGGGTCTCGGTGCGCGCCTACGTGCTCTCCAAGCTCGGCGTGCTCGCCCTGCTCGCCGCGGTCCAATGCCTGATCCTCGTCGGCGTGGTCTCCCTGCGGGTCACCTTCGAGGGCAGCGTCCCGGTGGTGTTCGCCAGCCTGTTCGCGACCGCGCTGGCCTCGTCCTGTCTGGGGTTGCTGCTCTCGTCGATCTCCCGCTCGCAGAACAGCCTGATCGCGCTGGTGCCCCTGGCCTTGATCCCGCAGCTGATCTTCAACGAGGTGACCCTCGGTGGGAACGCGTCGGAGGGCGTGCGGCGGATCGAGTG
>Ga0070729_10004475_pt1 | contig 15201 bp, 7 predicted proteins | sample tdDd472_FD_66725 | JGI IMG/M metagenome (GOLD analysis project Ga0070729, IMG submission 66725) | Marine sediment microbial communities from the Atlantic coast under amendment with organic carbon and nitrate - tdDd47.2 | ecosystem: Environmental > Aquatic > Marine > Coastal > Sediment | place...
TGGTTTAACAATTGAATCATCCACTACAACAGTAGCTTATGATTATTCGTACGATACTCCGGCAGGACCAATTTCTTCATCAATCTCTTTTGATCTTGAAGGTGACAATAGTTTTGGTACAACCATCGGTGCCAATTTTAACCTTCTTATATTGAATCTCAATGTTGATTACAAACTTGCAAATATCAATACTTTCTCGGCAGGTATTTCATTTGGTATTCACTAGTAAATAGATTTTTTGTAGCTCCCGTGTTTTTACGGGAGCTACATCCCCTCGAATTAATTATCCTGTCTAATTTTTAATTACCAAATAATAACAAAAACACTTTAACGCCCGGGATCCGGGTGGAACTTAATTTATATTTTGTTGATATTTTGAGTGTGTTAACCTAACAATTAAAAACATATCATTAATTATGAAACGATTTGAATCTAAAAAAGACCGATGGATTGTGTTCGTTCTCTGGGGAGCAGTGATTGTTATTCTTTTTACCTCATTTAAGTTATTGACAGATTCCGGGGTAACGACTAATCTCTTGCTACAGCCTGTCAACCTGTTAACTATATACATCTGTTTGAGTGTTTTATACCAAACATACTACATTATTAATGGGGAATATCTTATTTTACGAAGCGGCCCGATTGTAAAAAGAATTAGAATAGACGATATTACAGCTATAAAAGAAACAAAAGATATGCTTTCCAGCCCCGCGTTATCAATTGACCGGCTGAAAATTATCTATAAACAATCTAAAGTTGGGATAATGGTTTCACCGCTTGAAAAGGAATTGTTCCTAAGAGAGTTGGGTTTCGATCCCGATACTTTCAATAAATTATCCTGATGGGAAATGGGCACCGTAAAAAAAATTACTCTTCGCGAAGCTACAATAGATGACTTTCCGTATATAAGTCAGAGTGCAAAACAGCTTACCGGAATTACCGGATTTATTAAAAAATCGGCATTTGAAAACAGGGTTATTTTTTTCCCCGGAGGACAAATCACGGTTCTGGATAATGAATGGCCTGTTCTAACAACCAGCGCGATTCTAGTATCTTCAGATTTTTACCGTGAAAGTTATAAGTTCTTACGGGGTCCCGAAGCAGGTTATATTGTTGACCACAATCCGGATGGAGATACACTTTTTGTTTTTAACATCATCCCTGACACGAATAAAATTGATTACTCTGCATACAATACTTTACTGGAGTTTTACAAAAAATTCTGTAAAAAAAACAATATCAAAAAGATAGTTGTAAGCCTGCAGTCATATTTTTACCCCGACCTTTTTCTCGAGGATAACTTAAAAGAGTTGATCAAAAAAGTTGAATCGGGGGAAGATAACCACCCCGTGCTTTCGTTTATCGCGGCAAGCGGCTTTAAGTATGTTAAAATTGTAGAGCATTCCGATGAAAATGAAAAGTTTAGCGACCTTATATTCGAATGGTTCAATTTTGATTTTAAGGCTAAATTGTTTTATTCCCGCAAGAAAAAATCTGCCGGTATCTGTGCAGTTCAATCGGTTATAAAACCAGCAAAAAGTTTTTCTGAATATTCATCAAGAATGAAATATTTTATTGAGTTGGCGTCATCATACAAAAGTGATTTTGTTGTATTCCCCGAGCTCAACATCTTTTCGCTTTTACCGGAAATTATTGAACATAGTGACATTCCCCTCTTTATCTCAAAATACACATCGGAATATATCGAGTTCTTTAAAACACTTGCTCACAAGAATAATGTTAACATCATTTCCGGAAGTACCATTGTAAAAGAGGAAGATAAATTCTACAATGTTTTTTTTATTTTTAATAGAAATGGCGAGATTGGAAAACAAAAAAAGATACACCTCACCCGCTTTGAGAAGGAAAAATTAAAGCTTACCCCGGGTAATACAGTACAAAATTTTGAAACCGATATATGCACGGTTTCAGTTCTCTCGGGATATGACATTCAATTTCCCGAACCAGCCAGAAAAGTTTGTAATGAAGAGACAAAAATCATTTTCGTGCCCTACCTAACTTACGACGAAAAGAATTTTTTAAAGATTAAACAAACTGCGGCAGTACGATGTATCGAAAACCAGATATTTACTATTATTGCCGGCTGTTCCGGTAAAATACCTGCAATTTCAACCGATCATTTATATGCTAAAAGTATTGTGCTCACACCACTTGATTTTGTTTTTTCGAAAGACGGAATTTCTGCGGAAAGTGAATCAAATGGCGAAAATGTTATACTGGATGATGTAAATCTTGAACTACTCCGTCGTAACAGGAGGTTTGGTGAATCATCCAACTGGATTGATCGCAGGAATGATTTATATAGCATTTCATGGAATGAAGATTAGAATTTTGGAGTTATAATGAAATATGTAATTGCTGTTATTGCCGTGTTAAGCTTTCTCTTTTTTTATGAAAAGTTTGAAGATATTAAAAGTTATAATGAAGTTATCTCAGGGACCAATCTTATGGCGACCGTGAATTACCTGGCTTCTCCGGAACTTTCAGGCAGGTTGGCGGGGAGTACCGGTTATTTCGAAGCAGCAGGGTTTGCAGCTGAAAGATTTAAAAATGCAGGGTTATTATCATTAACAGGTGAAGACTATTTTCAGAAATTTAATATTGAATACAACGAGATAAAGGGAACCCCGAAATTATCGTTGACGAAAAATGGTGAAAAGCTAAAAGATTATACAATTGGTGAAGATTTTATTTGTCGCGGTTTTACCGGTTCAGGTGAACTCAGCGCTGAAGTAGTGTTTGCAGGTTATGGTATCTCAATGCCCGAACTGGGGTATGATGACTATAATGGTATTGATGTGAGAGATAAAATTGTACTGGTCTTCAAGTATAACCCCAAGTGGAAAATGCAGGGTGGGGATTGGAAGGATGGTTACCCCAGGGAAAAATCGAGAATTGCTAGAGAGCACGGGGCGATTGGTATTTTATTCGTATCGCTGCCGAATGATAAAACACCGCAGGAACCTATTGCCAGCGTGTTGGCAGGAAGCGGTGAACAGGATGTTAATTTCCCGCAATTACATGTTGACCTCCCGGTAGCCGGCGACCTGTTTGAAAATTCCGGAAAAACGCTTAAAGAGCTTCAAACCGGAATTGATTCATCCAAAGCCCCGCAATCATTAAGTTTAAAAAGAGGTGTAAGTCTTTCTGTTAAAGCTGATTATGAAAAAGAACATCCCACGGTGAATGTTGTTGCGTTGCACGAGGGCAAACATCCGGAATTAAAGAATGAATATATCGTAATTGGAGCACATCTGGATCATGTTGGAAGGCAGGGTCCTGTATATTTCCCCGGAGCGAATGATAACGCGAGCGGTTCTGCCGCAATAATTGAATTAGCTGAAACCTTTGCAAAAAATAAAATAAGTACAGACCGTTCTATTATTTTTGCTCTATTCTCATCCGAAGAATCTGGTTTATACGGGGCAAAACATTTTGTTGAGAATCCTCCCGTTCCCCTTGAAAAAATAATTGCAATGTTTAATATGGATTGTATTGCACATGGAGACAGCATAAGGATAGGGGGTGGTAAAACCGCACCTATGATGTGGAATTTGGCAAAAGAAAATGATAAGCTTTACACCAGAATGATGATGAATGCTACCTGGGGTGGTGGTGGAGCTGATGCTGAACCATTTTTTGATAAGAGTATACCCACATTATATTTTGTTTCTTCTAACAGCTATACACATTTACATAAAAAAACAGATACACCTTCAACATTAAACCCCGAATTATTTGAAAAATTAACACGAGTAGCATTTCTTACCCTCTGCGATGTTACATCAGGAGAGTTCAGTAAAGAAATTATAGTCAGGGATTCTAAATAATAATACCTGTAAACTCCATCCTCATAAATTATAGCTGTCGGTATGTTCCGGCAGCAAAAACCTTTCAAAAAAACTATTACTAAAATACATCATTAACAAATTAATTAAACTTAATTTATTATAAATGAATACGATAATGATAAAAGGCATATTGGCATGCTATTTTCTGATTTATGGTTCAAATCACAACTGAGTATTTATTTTAGAGTTAAATTTTTGACTTCATTTATAAAAATTAACACCTTTATCGCTTTATGCACAATTTTCTCCAAGTTTACCTTAGGTTCCTGTGAATTAAAAGATATATTGTCTATTCTTAATTTAAAGTAATTAACAATAATTACCATATATTAAAAACTTTTATAACTCTTATATTCAAAACATTGAATATTTAGAATGCAATAGCTATCTTCAAATACTGTTTAACTAATCAATTTAAGGCGGCTTTATGGGTAAAAAATTTACCGTTTTGTGCTTTTCTCTTTTTTTGCTGCTAGGCATAACAATAACGGGGCAAAATGTTCTTTTAAGTCCCGCAAAAGGATATTTCCTCGATAATCCAAACACGCTTAAGTATAAGTTAATGTTTGCGCCGACAGATTCACTAATTTTCCAATGGAGTTTCCCGGCAGGCGGCTCGCCTTCAAATTTAAAAATGAAGATAGGTGCTGCGCCCGGATATTATGATATTGTAGAAACAGGCGTTTCGAATAATCGCTTTTCATCGAAACCTGGAAGTGCTCCTTTAAATCTTTCCACGGGAAGATATTACGTTATTTTTACCAATTCAACCGCCACCAGCTTAAACGAAATTAAGGCTGATTATCTGGCAAATCCCTCTACGATTTACTATTCAAACGAAGTACAGTTTATTGTTGAGGCTCAAACTGCCCCCGTTGCTGTTAGTCCTACCGGTGGTACGGAAGACCCGACACCTCTTTTTGAATGGACCTCAGTTCCGGGAGTGCCGTCGTATCTTCTTATTGTATCGAGTACCCCTTTCGAGGTAGTTACCCTACCTAATGGTGAAATTAGTATTGAAGGTGCGAATGTTGTTTGGGAATATATTACAAATCAGACATCAATCCAGTATGGTGAAGTTGAACCTAATGCTCCTTACAACATACTGCCGCTACCATTAATTCCGGGTACCGAGTATAATTATTCTATAATAAATTTATACGACCCCGAAGATATCGCCTACGCAAGTACGGTATTTGGCGGTATTGTAGCTTTTACATTTAATGGTGAATCAACTATAGATGCCCCAAACCTTGTAGCACCGGTTGATCAAACCGTGTTTTATGGAGACGAAACAATTACTTTCCAGTGGGACCCGGTTGCAAATGTAAATAATTACACTCTTTATCTGTACCAGCGTGTAACAACATTTGCCGGGAATGATCAGGAAGTTGACGTTCCAATCTGGAACTCCACAACCACCAACACCCAGGTTGATTACCCGGCACGTACAACTCTTTCAAAAGGGAAGTATGTCTGGAATGTATTAACCAGTGATGATCAGGGAGCTGGTAATATAAGTGAAACATACTTGTTTGACTATGTGTTGGAAGTAGGTACCTTTAGTGTCACTTCCCGTTCAACCAGAGATAATACAAATCTGTTAAACTTTCAAGTTGAAGTCAACGCGATTGAAGGTGGTGTTTCACCAGCCAACCCATTTGTAATTAGTAACTCTCAAAGTTATACCGATAGCCTTGTTGTTGGAACATACGAATTTACCGTAAGTAAATCAGGTTTTTATGATTCCACGCATACTTTAACAATAACACCGGATGGAATTACATCAACTGTATTATGGATGCGACCATATCCCTCGGTTATAAGCGGGGAGGTACGCAACCAGAATGGTGTAGCTGTAAACAACGCAAATCTTCATTTCGATAATATACTCACGGGTGAAAGTTTTGATGTGGCTACAAATTCCGATGGTGAGTTTAGTGCTACACTCCCCAAAGCTACATATAGTTTACAAGCTTCAAAAGCCGGTTATTTATCTGCCGATGAAATTTTAATTACTGCCGATGAAGATCAGGTTGTATTATCGGAAGCAATAATTCTTACTCTGGACAATGCATTTGTTTCCGGAAAACTTTTAAATGACCTTGGCTCCCCGGTAAAACAGGCTACAGTATTAGCCACCAGGGGGGGAATAACGCAACAGGTTTCAAGTAACTCTAATGGGAACTACTCTTTTACACTCTCTTCAGGTAACTGGACCATTACAGCTTCTAAAACAGGTTTTATTAGTCCAAACCCGATGCCATTAAGTTTGAATACGGGTGATAACCTGCAAAATCAAAATATGGTAATTATACCGCGTGCAAATCAGGTAACAGGATTTGTTTACAGGGTAACCACGGGGGGTACTACCCCGTTTTCGGGTATTACAGTAACCGCAACACCAAGCAGCGGTTCTGCTGTTACAGCTACCACCAGTCAGACGGGCGAGTTTAACCTGAGTTTGAGAAGTGGTACATATCAGCTAACTGCCGCAAGAACCGGTTTTACATCCAGTGATCCTGTTCAGCTTACACTCGGTGTTGGGCAAACAATATCAGGGTTAAGTTTTAACCTTACCCCTAACCCATCCTCTATTTCCGGAATAATTACCCTACCGAACGGAAGTTCTGTTTCAGGGGCAACTGTTTATACTAATAGTGGTGTAACAACAACGACATTGGCTAACGGTACATATACTCTGTCTGTTTCCAGCGGTACAAGAGTGGTCAACGTGGAAAAATCGGGGTATATTCCGCCCGATGCAAAAACCGTGAGTGTCGCTGCAGGTCAAAACCTCACGGGAATAAATTTTGAAATGTCTCCTAACGCGGGTACAATAACGGGTAAGGTTACCAACCTTCAGCAACCCCTTATTAATGCAACAATTACAGCAACCAAGGGAACGCAGAATTTTACAACTGTAACCAATTCAACGGGTAATTACAGTATTTCATTATCGCCTGCTACCTACACTATTAAAGCCTCAAAGAACGGATTTGTAACAAGTTCATCTGTTACAATTACCGTAGGTCCCGGACAGGTGAGCCCTAACAATAATTTTAGCCTTACAGAAAAGATAGCCACATTTGTGGGAACCGTTACTTCTTTGAGTGGTGCGCAGTTAAATAACGCACAGATTGTACTGACCGAGGTAAATAACCCTGCAAATACTTTTAACACGATAACAAATGTTAATGGTGCTTATGCTATTACGGTTGAATCGGGGAAATCATACGATTTAACCATAAGTAAAACAGGCTACTCCACCTTTTCAAATTCCTATGATAATCTGGTTTCAGGGTCAACCCTCACAGTTAATGCAACTTTGACCGCAAACCCGTCGTCTATTGCCGGTGTTGTCAAATCGAGCACGCAAGCTAACCTGAGCGGAGTTTCGATAAAAGTTTACAACGCATCAGGTGCTATTGTTAAAACAGTCACAACCGGTACTAACGGCAATTTTAACGCAGGTCTTTCAGCGGGCACTTACAAGGTTCGTGCTTCCAAGGCAGGTTATGGCAAAGATAGTGTAAACGTGACACTTGCGCTTGGTCAAAATTTAACAAATATAAACTTTACACTTCCTGAAAATTTTGCTTTTATCACGGGTACAGTGAAAGATGTGAATGGTAATGGTCTTTCAAATGCAACGATAAATCTTCTTGGTGCAACAAATGGTGCTACGGTTATTTCCGGCTCCTCCGGGGGATTCGCGATACAAAACCTTATTGGTGGCACTTACAATATCACTGTGGAAAAAGATGCATATTCCGATACATCCATATCAAACTTCACGATTGCTGATGGGCAATCGAAATCACTCGCTTTTACATTATTCCAGTTGAATGGTGAGATCAATGGCGTGGTTCAGGATAATCTGGGAAATCCATTAAATGAAGCTACCGTGATCCTGGTAAGAAAATCTAATAATCTTACCAGAACAAGAACCTCAGCTTCAAATGGTTCATTCAGCTTCACGGGATTAAATTTTGGTGAGTTTGATTTATACGCTCTAAAATCAGGGTATATTCAAAGTTCTACGCAAACACTCACCTTAACCCAGTTAAGCCCGGTTCAAACAGCTGCAATTGGTGATCTGGTTGAAAAAAATGCAAGCATATCGGGAACAATAAGAGATGATATCGGACTGTTACTTAGCGGGGTTACTGTTTCAATTTATTCCAGTGTTGGTTCCGGAGGTGCTGTAACAGATAACTCCGGAAGTTTCGAGTTACGTCAGCTCGCACCAGGTGAATACAGGCTTCTAACTGAAAAAACCGGATACGCAGCAATAGACACAACATTTACCTTAACTACAACTGCTGCCCTTGATCTGGTTATGGCTAAAAATAAAGCTTCAATTTCAGGTAAAGTCACGAACCAGTTGGGTGAAGTTCTCCCCTTTACCGTTTCGGTTACAGCGGTTACCGAGAATAAAAGTGTCTTTACTGCACAAACAAATACTCAGGGTAATTATACAATACCCGGTGTACCGGATAATGCAGATTATACAATATTTACAGATATTTTCCGCGAAGGTTATCTTAATGACACCACAAATTTCAGGATCGAAGAGGGCGTTACAAGCGCTACGGTAAATCTTGAAGTTCAGGAAAATCGTTCTGAAATATCGGGGTCAGCAGGTACGGGTAATGTTTCCGTGAAATTACTAAATCAGGCGACAAACCAAATTAAAACTACAGTATCTGCTGCTAACGGTGCATATAAGTTCAGCTATCTTGATGAAGGAACATATACTGTTACCCCAAGTTTACAGGGGTATTCCTTCACTCCTGCCTCGAGAAATGTAACTCTTGGCACAAAGGATACTACCAGTAATGTTGATTTTACTGCAAATTCAAATACCGGGAATATTGAAGTAACTGTAACAGATAATAATGATAAAGGTATTGATCTTGTTGCAGTTTCAGCGGTTAGTTCCGATGGACAAATAGTTAAAACCGGAAATACTAATGCCGCGGGTAAAATAACCTTTACCAATCTTCCTGCGGGCAAAGAATATATTGTTCGTCCTTCAAAAACCGGTTATACCGCAAAACCACTTTCCACAACAAGTTCGCTCGCCGTGGGTGAAACTTTAGAACTCGCGTTCCAGCTGACCCAAAACAAGGCAGAGTTAAAAGGACTTGTATTCAGGGAATCGGGCGGGAATAACATACCAATCGTTGGTGCGAATGTTATAGTTAAATACGCATCCGGACAAACATTTAGTGGCATCTCCGGAACCGACGGAAAATACTCCATACCAAACCTACCGGCAGGCAGTGCACAGGTTAATGCGGTTAAGCCGGGCTTTATAAGCAACAATTATACTGTTCCTCTGGAAAATGCAGCTTATAGCCGTAACATTTTGATGAAAGCTTCCGTGGTAACAATTAAAGGTAATGTTGTCTATAAAGGTGAAGGGGTACCTGATGTTGCAATCAGTTTAAGTTCTACATCGACATTAGATGCAACAACTAACGATAATGGTCTATACACATTTAAGGATGTTGCAATTAACGGTGGTACAAACGATACCACAACCTTCCTGGTTAGCATGGTTGACCCGGGTTATCCTCTACAAAGTCAGGTTATCGAAGTTCCTGCATCAGCTGTTGGTTCAACCATAACTGTTGAAGATTTTGTTCTCCCGAGCGGTATGATAAAACTTACAGTTTCGGATGGTGTTGCCGTTGTACCAGGAGTAAAGGTGACCTTTACCAAGCCAGATGGGCAATCCAATGTGATTGTTACCGGTGTGGATGGCAGGTTCCTTAGTGATGAAAACCTTACTGCCGGTGTTTATAGAATAAGCCTGGAGAAAAAGGGCTATCTTACTCCGTCTGATTTGGCAACAAAAATTATTCTATCCACTGATACAGACGTGGTGGATACTACATTTAAAATGCCATATCAATTCAAAGCAGTTGATTCATTATTTGCTGATAAAGCAACTTCGGTTAATGTTTCCTATAAAGGAGATCAAACCGGAGTAGCAGCTAATTTATTTTACCGTAAAAATTCATCCTCATTATTCATTACAGTTCCAATGTCGGCAACCGGAAGTAAATTCACCGGATTGATCCCGGCATTGTTAACTCTTGAGGATATTGTTTATTACGTTGAAGTTCTTGATAATAATACAGGAATTTCATATAAATCTGTGGAATATACTGTAACACCTCTTGCCAGCGGAATTCTTTCCAACATCATTGTAAAGCCGGCTTTGAGCGGGTTAACTCTTCGCGCCGGAGATACATATCAGGTTAGCCTGGTTATCAGGGACGGGTTAAATGCTTCGTTGCTCGACCAGTTTACAGGTCCCAATCATCCGGGAAGTATTACCTGGAATATTGAACAGGCAACAGGAGTTAACATTGAATACCCGAATCAGACAGATAGCACGGAGGTAATAATTAAACCAACTGCCTCAGGATTGAACGAAATTTCAATCACAACGGTGCTTGGTGGTGTTTCACAAACAAAACTGGTTAGATTTGATGTTAGTGATTTGCCATTAAAAGAAATAGAGCTATTCTCCCCGGTTAGGAGGTTAAGCAACCGGACAGGCGGTGTGCAGTTTTCTTATAGTGGTGTTGATACGTTAAACAGACCTATAACGCTTGGAAGTGAAGTAGTCTGGTCTATAGTTCCTGAAACAGCCGGTTCAATTACAAGCACGGGATTTTATTCTCCGATTGATACAACCTATATCGGGTTCCCTGAAATAGTGCTTGAAGATAATTTGTCTGAGGTTTATACCTCATCGATATTGGTTGTATATGCCGAATTACTTCCAACAAATAGTTTTACACTTTCAGACAAGGCAGGTATGCAATTGACCATTCCGTCCGGAGCGGTTAATAATCCGGTGGAAATATCATTGGAACAATCGCAATTTGGACCTGCAAAGAAACAATTTACTCCGGTAGGAGAAAATTCAACCTACACAGTTTCAGATAAACTTTATAACTTCCAGTATAGATCAAGCCTGGGGTTACAGGGTGATAGCCTTAAAAAGCCGGCTTCACTCTACCTTCCGATTGATAAATCCTTGAAGTTTTTCGATGGGGGCAAACAGATTGGTTTTTATAACCCTACCTCGAAAGAATGGGAGTTATATAATGTAAGCGAAGATGTAAATACTCTTTCGACCAGTAAATTTGCCAAGTTTGGAGAGTATTCTGTGCTTACACAAAATGAGCCGCTCGGTCTTAAACATGTTGCGGTTCTGCCATCTCCGTTTTCACCTCAGGTTGCACCTTTAAAAATAGGATATTTTTTAACAACGCCTGACAGGGCTGCAAGTGTTTCTATCAAGATATATAACATCCGTGGAGAGCACGTTAGAACGATACTGGAAAATGACTTCCAGCCTTCGGGAAGATATGGCAGCCGAACCGGTGTTAAAGAAATTACCTGGGATGGTAAAACTGACGGTGGTTATCTGGCACGTAACGGAAGATATATAATTAAAATTGACGCTAAAGACTCAACCGGCGAGAAATCGGAAATTGTTCAGGTTGTTTTAGTTAAATAAAAATTTTACCGGGGAATATTATTATGAAATCGATAAAATATTTATCAGTATTACTACTTTTTCTCCTCGCGTTTCAGGTGAGAGGGCAAGAGCTTTCCGGGATACCCGGGGCTTTTGTCGATATCGGGTTTGGAGCGCGCCCCTCAGCGATGGGATTTGCTTACGCCGGGCTTGCTGACGACGTGCATAGCGTTATCTGGAATCCCGCCGGGCTTTCAAATCTTCGCAAGAAACAAGCCGCCTTCACTTACACAGACCAACTAGGGCTGGTAAGTTATCACTATCTTGCTGCTTCCATGCCCCTTTCACGTATTGACAAAAAAACTATAGGTCTGGCAGTTATTTCTTCGGGTGATAAGGCACTTCGCGAGTGGACAATTCAAGGTTCATACTCACAGGAGTTTCACGGTTTTCTGGTTGGAGCGAGCCTGAAGTTCAGGTATGCCTCCTTCGGAAATAATTCAATCAACGAATCGGATTATGTGATATTTGAGCCGGATGAAATTAACGACGGTATATTAAACCAGGTATATGGTTCTGCTTCCGGGTTCGGTATAGATATTGGCGCCATGTACATGCTAACCGAAAAAGTTACCCTTGGCTTAATGCTCAAGGATATTTACTCTCCAATCTTTTGGGATTCGCAAAATGATAATCCTGTCGCCAAACCCAAAGGAAAGTACGACGAACTGATTCCGTTTGAAGCAGTGCTTGGTACTTCAATAAAAATTACAGATAATATTATAGCGGCTGTTGACTATTCACCCAATTTCCTCTCGGAAAGTAATGCCAGAATAAGCGGCGGGGCTGAATGGAAATTGTTTGATATTGTTTATGCCCGCGGCGGGATGCAATATTTCGCCAATCAATACAATGATGAACGTTACTCAATCGGTACCGGGCTTGATCTTAAAGTGATCAAAGACCTGCGCGTGCTGATCGATTTCACGTATTTATTTGAAGAAATTGATAATTCACTACGTTTTTCATTAGGGGTGGAATTTTAATCCGGAGAGGTAAAAAATGATTAAAAGAATAAAAATTTTTATTATGGTTTTACTGCTCTCGGCGGTTTCATTCGCACAGGTTGACGATACCCCGATCATGCAGTATTGGGTTGGAGGTACCTTAAACCTCGATTTTGCTTACCAGGGCAACATGAATGGTGCCGGTTTCGGCTCGGGTATTTTTGCCGGGATTATTAGTCCGGGTGTAAATAACGGTGCGAGCGCCATGTACAGCAACCCAGCGGAACTGAATTTTTTAACTCGTCCGCAGCTAATTTTTGATACCCGTCTCGGCGTTGGTACCAATACATTGGGCATTTCGGATAGCGAGATTATTTCAGAAGAAACCATCTCTGATGGCTCGGATGATTTCCTAACGGATACCACAACTTTCAAACTACCCAATTCAAGCTTTAGAAAAGATACCCGTCTGGGTGGTGTTAATTTTGGACAGGCTGGCGGCATTTCTTCTCTTACATTTGCATTGCCGCTTTCAGACAGACTTGTAGTTGGTTACGGTTACAATTCCGTGATGCAGTTTGATATGGACCTGCTTGTTAGTGGTATAATGACAAATATCAAGACGCAAAAACAAATAGGCAATAATGTTACACCAATTGATATGATTTTAAACTCATCGCTTGCGACTTCAATCAGCTTCAGGATGAGCAGTATGACCTTATCGGCTGGATATAATTTATATCATAATGAGAATAATCTTACTGTAAATGTTGGTGTTTCATTCAACCGCTATAGCATGACACACAGGTTGAGTAACAGGTTCTTTTCTGATGGTATGATGGTGATGAGCAACAGTACAGAGTACTATTTTAACGATAAAAATGACGATGTGCTGGATTTTGCCTCTGGTGAAACTAATGAGCTTTACTGGATAAATAATGGTAATTTTGAAGCCGTAAGATGGGGCGGGAAATTTGGTTTTTATTACCATCCCGGTGAAAAATCCAAATTCTGGTCGCACTTCAAATTTTCACTTGTTTATGATTATGTTCCGGATATGTCGCTTTCTGATGATAATGCATATTCCAGAAGTTACCAGCCTAAATTTTTGAAAGGACGTGTAATTGGTGATAACGAAGATGCACTCGATATAATAATAGATTCGATAGATATCGCGAAACCAAATCTTACAGTTGAAACATTTAATCCTTTCAGTACAGAAGTGCGAGTTAATATGCCATCTTCTTTCACGTACGGAGTGGATATCAGGTTGGGTAAACATACTTTTGCTTTCAATTATGTAGCATATTCCGGTGAACTGTCTTACCAACTTGATAAATACAAGTTTGGTAAAAAAGCTTCCTCGGGTGTAAAAGTTGGTATGGATTTCCACTTCCCAGATCAGTTCAAGGGGGCGAGTTGGCTCCTGCTGGGGATGCGGGTTATGTTCCTCGATATTGATGGAGCAATTTTTCAGATATTTGGTAAATCAACCGGGTATAAAAACCCTCATTACCGTGCAGGTGTTGCATTCATGAATGGAGACCCTATTGTTGAAGGTTTTGGTAAAGATGATGCCAAAGATTTAAAAGATGCACTTAACACTCCACTTATCACCGGTTTTTCACTTGGTAGAACTTACACTATTTATGACAATATTGATATTGGGGTGCTGGTGTTTGGTTTCCCCGATATGATGATGAGATTTTCTTTTGGATATAATTTCTAGCAGTTTTTTTTGGGAATTTGCCGGTGTTTGCTGGCGAATTCCCAAATTTTTATTTAATCACTCTTTCTTAATCACGTTCCTTATTCTCTCTTAAAAATGAATAAAAAATCTCTTATTGTTTTCTTGAAATCCCCCGTACCCGGCAATGTTAAAACCCGATTAGCCAAAACACTGGGTGATGAATTTGCGACTGGTTTTTATAAGATTAACTTACAATATCTTCTTAAACTTTTACATGATTTTACCGCAGAAAGCCAGGTTGATGTTTTTTTGTATATCGATACTCCATTCATTCAACAGAATAACAATATTAAAATCCCTGTAACGATGGCCGTAAAATATCAGTCACCAGGTGATATTGGGGAACGGATGAAAAATGCTTTCCGGGAGCAGTTTTTAGGCGGATACGAGAAAGTTCTGCTAATAGGGAGTGATATTCCGGATTTTACCGTAAATATCTTGTCACAGGCATTTAACGCTCTAGATGAAAAAAAGGTAGTTTTCGGACCTTCAGTTGATGGTGGTTATTATCTTATTGGACAAAGACGTTATTCACCTGAATTGTTCAACGGTATTAACTGGAGTACTTCCATGGTACTTGAAGAGAGCTTAAAAAAACTTAAATCAAATGAATATGATCTGCTTGAAGAGAAAATTGATATTGATAACGTGGAAAGTTTAAAAGAATGGTTATCAGCACCGGGGGGAAACAGGAAAATAAAAGAGAGTGTGGCCAGGTTGTTAAGCAAAATTTAAAAAATGCATCCCGGCTTTAAAAATCTAAACAATATCCCGGGATGCTAATTGCGGTTATCCGGCTTTCAATGTCAAACAGTATCTAAAATTCATCGTGAAGTAATCAATTAAAAGTTACACGAAAAATGGAACCTTTATTTTTTTCACTTTCTACCGATATTATCGCATTATTCAATTCGCAATATTTATTAACCAGGGCAAGTCCTAAACCGTTGCCATCATAGGGGCGGGTATACCCTTGTTCTTCCTGGGAGAAAAGTTCGAAAAGTTTTGGAAGGTACTCATCGGAAATTCCAATACCCGAATCTTTTATTTCAACAACAAGTTTAT
>Ga0070729_10004477_pt1 | contig 15199 bp, 17 predicted proteins | sample tdDd472_FD_66725 | JGI IMG/M metagenome (GOLD analysis project Ga0070729, IMG submission 66725) | Marine sediment microbial communities from the Atlantic coast under amendment with organic carbon and nitrate - tdDd47.2 | ecosystem: Environmental > Aquatic > Marine > Coastal > Sediment | place...
GAGCTAAGGGCGGCCGGTGTAATGGATGGAAAGATCGAAATACAGTCTTCACGCAATATGCCATGTGATGCAAGGGCTTGGAAATTTGGTAGCCGTCCAGCATCAATCGCTGGAATCAAAACGTCAGATGCAAGTGCATCTATAACAAATAGAATTACTTTTTTCATATGACTATCCTTCTATCATGTACACATTTTCTATTGCATCGATTTTTACACATTAGCTGGCTGATTAATAGAACACAAAAATGAGTAGGTGGTGTACCTACTCATTAAACATGTCATGAACGTTGGTTGATGCTGTGTTATGCTGTGATAAGCTCCAAATCCAACTCACGGTAGAGCCACCAATAATGCTCTTCAGGATACACATCACGCAAACGTTCATCCCAATGAAAATAGCTATTGCGTGTTATTTCATTCCAGCGTTGATCAGTTTGTTCAACGTCATTTAGTACATCTTGTGAGACCTCTATATTAGCACCAATTTGATTGAGAAGCTCTTCAATCACTGTCCGTGCATATAGCTCTGGATGATAATCTTGTATCTTTTCGTGTGGGGTATTCGATAATTCATTGAAGTATGTTTTTATCGAATTTATCCGTATTTCGACTTCTTTTTGTAACTTCGCTTGATAATGAACGAGCCATTCTTCCAATACTTTATCATGAACTTGGATTGCAATTGCTAATTGCGCCCGTTCTCCGACATCGAGGAGTGGCTGTAATGTAGCAATTCGGCGAAGGCGCAACAAAAATGTGCCAAGTGTCATGGGGGGCATTGTGCTATACATCCCCTGCGGATTATAGAACATGTGTGAGTCGGTAAGGTACTGTTCCAATGACGATGACATGGTTGTCAGTTCATATAAATCGCGTTTCATATCATAATTGTGAGTCTTCATGCTGATGCTCCTATCGTTACTAACTAAGTCGGTCAATTTATAAACGAGCAGTCGGGACGGCTTGCTCACGAATACGTTCAATACGCTCATTTCCAACGGTTACACCGAGGTCATCAGGTTGTTCTTCTATATCTTCAATAGAGCTTGTTTGATAAGCACGACGAGCAATATACGTAATCGCCATAACTATCGAAAATGCCAACGATGAAAGTGTAAGTGACATCTTCGCTTGGGTAGGGGACATTAGCATCATAAACAACATCGTCACAAGAACAGCTGTAATACCAGCTGTCATAAATATCTGTCGATACCATGCGTTTCGCAAAATATAGGTAATGCCAATGATGATGATACCAACCATGAATCCTAGAAATGAAGATGTCATTACGGCTAGGAAACTAAGTTGTGAGGTTTCGGCATCCGTCACTTGTATCGGTGTGCGTGGGAATAATGCACCATACACTACAATGAAGAATATCCCAATGAGCCAGCCTAAGGCATAGCCTGTTTTTGCCCCTTGCCCCATAGCCCAGCGCGAAAAGGCGTAAAATATCACCAACAGAATCATTATCTGTATCCAGCCACTCGCAAAAAACGATTGAAGTGTTAACATTGCATACTCCTTAGACCTACAGAATATTTCATATACATAAAGTGTATGACCGACAGATAAACTTAAAGATGACCGTGTGTTAGAGTTCTATCATCGTAGATTAGAAGCTAATGAGGAGCACCAACAAACAAAAAACCCTGTTCTATACAGGGCTTCGTACTGGATGTTAATTTGTATGTTGAGTAGATAAGTTAGATGCTTATCGTCTTAAGAAACCGCGACCAAAGATCGCACCCAATACAGCTAGAATGATGAATCCGATAAAGAGAAATTGTGCGCCATCTGCAAAGAGTCCAGCCGCGCCACCAAAACCGAGAACTGCTGCGAAAATTGCGAATACAAATAGGATAACTGCCCAGCGTAACATGTGATATTGTTCCTTTCAGGTTGTTTACAAATATGTTTTACTTAACTGTCTATAGTATGTACTATCCAGATAAATCCCTTATGTAAGCCTGCGTTAGAATCCCATCAATCAACATTAATAGAAGATGAACTATAGCTAGAAAAGAAAAAGTCCTGCATTCAACAGGACTTGGGTAAGCGGTGTGATAACTCCGTTTGAATTATCGTATGCGGTCAATGAAAGAACGCAACATCCATGCCATTTTTTGATGAGCTTGTAGCTGTGCCGTCAAAAAGTCTTCTAATCCGACATCTTCATATTCATCTGCGACGCGATTAATATCAGTCCGCAGATAGCGCACCATTGCCTCATGATCGGCTACCAGATTTTCTATCATCGTTTCGGCATCAGGATTACCTGCAGGATTTTCTGTTAGACGGCTCATTGTGATAAATTCACTCATCGTACCGGGTGCTGTTGCACCATAAGCCCGTAGACGCTCAGCAACATCGTCGATAAATGTCGCTAGTTCTGTATATTGTTGTTCAAAGATTTCATGGAGCGACAAAAATTGTGGTCCAGTCACATTCCAATGATACTTACGTAATTTCAGACGTAGCAAGAATTCATCTGCCAAGAGTGTTGACAAGATACTAGCTGCTCCTGTCATCGCTTCATCACTTAGTCCAAGATCTGGGGTAATTCGTGTAGCTTCTATCATAGATATTATCTCCTTCAATTGTTATATATGGTTTAACTTAAAATCGAGTTTTTAGCGTGTTCACTATAATTCTCGATTCTGTCTCGCGCTTTTTCTGCTTGATGCGAAAGTTCATGGCGTGTCTCTTCACCATCCATTGGTGCAAATATAAGGGCTATCGCCGCTCCAATACTCAACCCGAGTGCGGTGAAAATGAGTGCAAGCAATGTGCGTTCGGCACGGGCTTTTTTCTTCGCTTCATTACTGTAGTACATTCGGTCAGTCATTTCTTTCTCCTTGTGTATAAATTATTCGGCCAAAATAGAAATTGATTCATCAAACATATCGGGATCAATAGTATGTTTTTCCCGTATCCAACGCTGGGCACTTTCTCGCTCAGCATCAGATCGATTTATTAAGAGAGCTGCCACAATCCGATTTGACATCAACCACCAGATACTGATGCCATCTTCATCAAAGCCGCCAATGTGTATCACATTGTTTGCACCTTCTATATCTCCCCAAAACTCATACGACAGATCAAAAATGTCTGAGAAAAAGTAGCGAAGGGTCTGGAATTCACCTTGAGTAACGCCCAACATTTCACGCGCAGCATAAGTTGCCATATCGACAGCATTTTGCCAGTGTTCCACCCGACGACGTTTATCAAAAATCGGATCGTAGTAATTGGCAATGTCACCTGCCGCATAGACCTCAGGAACAGAAGATTGAAGGTGACGATTAACAACTACGCCATCATCAACTTCGATATGACTGTTTTTGATAATTGATAGATTCGGTTTTGCGCCAACACCGACAACAATCAAATCTGCATTGAGCTGATCCCCATTGGATAAGATTGCTTGAATGCGTTTCCCTTTGTCGACAAACCGTTCAACTGTTGCGCCTTTGACAAAGGTGATGCCTTCTTCACAATAATAGGCTTCGAAAAATTCCGATAAATCAGGGGTGAAGAATTGTTCCATCAAGGCATCTTCGGGAAAGACCATCGTGACCTGATGACCGTCCTGTGTTAATGATGCCGCAGTCTCCATACCAATATATCCACCACCAACAACGACAATCTGGTTCGATTCATCCAAGGCGTTATGGATTGCCCGTGCATCTTGTAATGTTCGTAGATATTTAACTAAAGGATGATCGCTACCGGGTAAATCTAATTCAACTGCGCTTGACCCTGTGGCTAACAATAATTTTTCATATTGAAAGGTATCCCCATGATCGGTTTTTAATGTTTTGTCAGTTGTATTGATTTGATTGACCCGTGTATATAGGAAGAGTTTAATACCATGTCGACGATAAAAGTCAGGGGAATTGATTTGGATAGATTCATAATCTTTTTCCCCTCCAAGAAACTCTTTAGATAGCGGAGGACGTTCATATGGGATAGCATCATCGTCTGTAATGATTGCTAGCTCGCCGTCATTAAACTCAGAATATTTGATAAATTCTTGTGCCGCATATCCAGCCACAATTCCGCCACCTACTATAATGTACTTATATGTCTTCATTGCATAAATTGCCCTATAACTTAATGTCTGTTTATCGATTTGACACTATCTTAAAGAGTGGACTTAAATGCGAACTGCCTTCAATGTAAAAATTGTGTATGAATACATTAAGGGAAGTTAAGTTTAGCCATATCTTGAAAATGAGAACCATTCTCATCTGATCAAATGTTGTTCTAATATTCGTCTTGGTTGTGCTTAAGTTTTGGCCTCTATGCTAAGGTCGTTCTACAAAAAACAACCATTAGTGAAAAGGAATCACACATGAATAAAGATGAACTTCAAGGAAAATGGAAGCAATTTACTGGGTCTATCCAAGAACGATGGGGTGAATTGACCAACGATGATATTGATCAAGCAGAAGGCGAATTCGACCAGTTAGTTGGGAAAATTCAAGAACGCTATGGTATCGCAAAAGAAAAAGCTGAAGAACAAGTCCAAGAGTGGATGAATAAACACTCAGACTAATTCCTATAATGGGGGGGCAAATATATGATACGATCTCTGGCAAAACCTCAAGAGTCGCTAGATAACGGTGAGACTGTTCGGCGTAATTTGCGTAATACAAATTTACGTCAAGAAATAATCAATCATAATGACATTTGGATTGATGTTGTCGATCCAACGCCAACCGAAATCCAATGGTTACAGGAACACTTTAATCTACATGCGGTGGTTGTGGAAGACTTACAACGTCGAGATCGTCGCCCTTCTATGTTAGTTTACAATGATTATATCTTCCTCTCCCTATTCGAACCCCATATAAGCCTCAAGCGGGTTGGGGGAGAAGAAGTTCATTGTATTATCGGTGAGAATTTTTTTGTCACCGTTCGTAGCAACGAAGCAAAGGGAGTAGACAAAGCTTATGAGCGAATCGCCCATAGTCCAAATTATTGGAAAAATGATGTTGCCTACTTCTTGTATCTCACTATGCAGTCTGTGATCGACTGCTACTATCCACTCCTAGACAATATATCACTGGAATTGAATCATTCTGAAGAAGATTTGTTGAGTGGTAATCCAAAGAAAACGGTACAACAGGATGTCTATATTATTAAACAGCAACTATTTGCGTTACGCCAAATGGTTGCTCCACAGCGTGAAGTATTATCTAACGCGATTGGAGAAGAACGCTTGACCCGAACCGGTGAGAATCGCGATTTGTTCCGGCATTTATATGAACGGTTGATGCGGATTTATGATCTCATTGATTCACAACGTGATTTATCGAGTAATGTACTCGACTTATTACAGAATCGCTCATCGGCAAAGCTCGCAGAGACAGTTAATCGCTTGACCATATTTTCGATGATATTCCTACCTTTAACGGTAATCACGGGTCTGTTCGAGCTAAATTTTGTAACTTCAGAATCACAGTTTCGTATTCCTGTATCTGGTCTTGTCATGTTCAGCATTATTGTTGGTTTCATGTTAATTACCATGTCATCCATGATTTGGTTCTTCAAAAAGCGCGGATGGTTGTAAGGTGATCGCTTAGATGAAAAGAGAAGGTATGATTCAACAGACAAAAAATATTACACAACATGCTCGGATAGCCTCGATTGTCATTGTTATTATCTTCTCAGCATCGATGATCGGTTTTTCAATCGTAGGACGTGTGTACAGTGAAACACAATCAAGAGTTCTATTGGAAGCGGTTGCACCGTCATTACGAACGCTCTGTTTTGCAGTCATTACAACATCTGCAACCATCATCCCTTTATTGATGACAATGATTAGCCTTGCGCGTAAAACAGAAGTCGACTTTGATGAAACATTCTATATTCGCCTGCGTATTATTACATGGTTGGGGACAGTTGCACTAATATCAGCAACCTTACTCTTACTGGTGATTAGTATCCCAATTACCGAAAATGAAGGCTTGCGCCAGTGGTACGGTATGATTTACATGGCAGTCGTTATGGGTGCCAGTACCATTGCGGCATTGCTAGTTGGTATTATTGTGACGCTGTATAGGACAATGCAAGGTTTGCTGGAGCATTTGACCCCAAAGTTCTCTGATTAATCTCTTCATGTGTTGTAATATTTTGGTTCGCAGTTCCAGATTGTTTTTTGTCTCCAAGGCGACTCTGTTTTGGAGACAAATAGGCAGTGATATACAAGGCGATTCACTTCATCTGATCAAATGCCTGTTTTACAAACCATTGATGGTCTTGCTTCATGGTTGTGAATGTTACATCGGGTCGTCCGATTTTTGCCCATCCTGCTGACCAATCCATAAGTTGATTTGCTGGACGCAAGGCTGTAAAAAAGTCCCAATGTGCCAGATTACCATAATCAAGATGTGGCATGAGGTCTTGATACGCCTGTGTAAAATCCAACATGGCATCTTTACCAAATGCCCATAACATATCTAACCTCGCAATACTAAGGTCAGAGAGTGGATCACCAATTTCTGCATCTTCCCAATCAATCACACCAACAAGTTGCCCATTAGACCAGATGAGATTTCCTGGCCAAAAATCCCCATGTAGAAGCGTCGACTCATTAACTTGCTTTAGGGGAAATAAAGAATTTAGAGCATCACGCAATCGTGGTTCATCCAATTCTTCATCAAGATGATCAGGCTGATACTCAATCCACCATAAAACATGCTGATTACGATCTGACAAAAAGCCCAGCATTGGCAACTGTTGCTTGACTTGATGGATTTTCGCCAAGAGTTTTGCACTTTGCAGAATAAAATCAGATAAATTCTGTGGCGAAAATTCAGTTGCGCCTTCAATATAACCCACGACAAGATAAGGTAGCGGGTAAATCTCACATGATTCATCCAGATAATAAGGTTGTGCGACAGGTAAGCCACTGTCATTTAGCGTTTTGAGAAGCCTAAATTCATGGTTTGCAATATTCGGATTACGGTCACGGTCAACTTCACTATGGACACGCAAGAGATATTTTTGTATTTCGTCATCAGCCTGTTTAACATCCATCAGAATCACCTGTGCCGATGCACCACCAATCAGTGGGCTAGCACTGATAAGTGTATTACCGACTTGGATACGTTGCACGATCTGTTCAAGGGTTTCATGAGGGATAGATAGCATCTTTTTTCGATCCTAAATTAGCTGATTCAAATTAATAATGAGCAAATTACTATTTGTACAATCGGCAATAATTCACACATAAATATTCTCCATGCTTACATTCTAAAGTTATTTTAGATAATGGTCTACCGATTCGCCGGCCAGTAGAATAATGACTCGCAGATTTTACATACTCTTCATACTCAGTATCAAAATTCTGTTGGCAATCTGCTGTTATAGGATTGTTAGTTTTCGTATCACATCAATTATCTTATTTTAAAAGATTACAATTTCTTATAGTTGACACTCCAGTTAGTGGATACTTTATTGTGTTAATCAGAACTTATAGAAGGCACAACTATGCTAAAAATCGGTGAATTTGCGGTACTTGCAGGTATGAACATCAAAACCCTGCGTTATTACGATGACATCGGCTTGCTAAAACCCGTTTTTGTTGATCCAGAAACAGGTTATCGTTTTTATGAGTATGCACAACTTGCCTATGTTTATCGGTTAATGTCCTTCAAGAACATGGGATTTGCACTCAACGAGATTGCTGAACTACTCAATGGGAAAATGACACCGGGACCTACACGTCGCTTTTTGAAGACAAAACGAGCCGATCTTAGTGAGCAACTTAGGCAGCTACAGGAGCAAGTGGCGTATCTGGACAACAAAATCTTTGAAGTCGAGATGAATGGACATATGGCGCATTATGAAGTTGTGGTGAAGGACCTAGAACCGATGAAAGTGCTGATTGTACAAGGAATTGCACCACTGAAACAGAATATTGGAGATGTAATTGCCGACTTACGGCAGCGAATCAGCCACTACGACCCATATGCAACAGCACCTTTAATGGCAGTCTTCCCGTCATTTATCCACCCACTGACTGATATCCCGATTGAAGTTGTGCAACCAACTGATAGCAAAGTACGGTTACAAGGTGATGATGGTGTTAAAGAAGGCATTATCGCTGCAATGACCGTGGCCTCTGTTATCCATACTGGAAAAATGGACATGGCACCCGGTTGGGTTGCACTCAACGACTGGATACAACGCAATAACTACCGTATTGCTGGTGCATTCCGTGAGATTTTTCTGAATGATGTGACCGCAGACACTCATTCAAACTCAGAAAGTGCAGCATATGAATTGCAATTTCCGATCCAAAAATTGGAGGATCGATCATGACGCAAAAATTGACCATATCTTGAAGTATATCCGCGTAAACATTATGTGATTTATCACCTTAACGGATTGTGATATAGCTTACAAATGATTGAGGTGCAACATTAAATTTAGCTATCGTTCCATATAATGAGAGGGAAATATCATGGAAAAACGACTAATAGGACGAAGTGGTATTGAGGTTAGTGCTGTTGGTGTAGGGTGTTGGGCAATGGGTGGAATGGATTGGGGCGGGGGTGCAGACGATGCCGAATCGATCCGTGCCATTCATAAAGCAATCGATATGGACGTGAATCTGTTTGACACGGCTAATGTCTATGGAATGGGACATAGTGAATCTGTACTGGGACAGGCACTTGTTGGTCGACGCGATAAAGTCGTGATTGCTACTAAGTTTGCCTACCATTGGGATGAGGAAAGCATGACTCATACTGATCCTGATGTCAGCCCACAAGCAATTCGTACATCGTGTGAGGGATCACTTAAACGGCTACAAACGGATTATATTGACCTCTTTCAGTTCCACTGGAATGAGTTTGGACCCGAAGGTGCGGAGGAAGTCCGAGACACGCTAGAACAGCTTGTCGCCAATGGGAAAATCCGTGCCTACGGTTGGAGTACAGATTACCCAGATAGGGCACGTATCTTTGCACAAGGAGAGAATTGCGCCGCTATACAGGTCGAAATGAATGTTATTGACGATGCGCCAGAGATTATCGCCCTTTGTGAGCAATTTGATCTTGCAGCACTTAATCGTGGACCGCTTGCAATGGGGCTACTCACTGGTAAATATACACTTGGCAAAAAGTTATCCGACGACGATGTCCGAGGCATCAATGCGCCCGACTGGATGAAATACTTCAAGGATGGACAGGCAAATCCTGATTGGTTGAACAAAGTAAATGCCATCGGCGAAATTTTGCAGAGCAACGGCCGTACATTAGCACAGGGGGCGCTTGCATGGTTGTGGGCACGCAGTGATAAGACCCTTCCAATCCCCGGTTTTCGTACATTGGAGCAAGTTGAACAGAATTGTTCGGCAATGCAATTTGGCCCTCTCTTGCCGGAGCAAATGGCTGAAATCGACCGTATCTTAGATCGTTAAGTTTCTGACACTACCAGCAATAGGCAACCCACACCTGATAAATTTCTGCTGTCAGGTGTGTTCGCTTGTTGTTGTTTATTGTGCTTTAGTCACGTATTTAAAGTAATAACTCAGTCAGAGGAAAATAATATTCTTCTTAAAGCTGGCTTAAATTTCTACTTGAATCGTCTGAAACAACTCCTCAATGAAACGTTTGCAATGAGTATGTCAATCCCGTTGCAGGATTTTATTCAAAAAATTGTGTGTACTTGTATAGTCTATTATCTTCGATGCTATCTCCCTTAAATTGTTTTGTGGTATTTGCTTGACAAGTAGCGTAACAATTTCTATAATCCACATCAATTGCCGATTGTCGACAATCGATTACTAACTAGAAGAAAGCGAAAATATATGGCAGATTCAAAGAATACATTTGGCATCATAACGGGTGTAGCAGAAGGGTTAGGCAATCAAATTGCACGCGCTTGTGCCAAAAAAGGTATGAAGCTCGCTCTTCTGGATATTCAAACCGAGAAATTACAACAACTTACCGATGAGCTTAAGGCGGACGGCGTTGATTGCCTCCCGATTACCGTCGATTTATCTAATGCCACCCATACACAAACAGCAGTTCAACAGGCATTAGATCATTATGGAACACCCCGTGTTCTGATTCACAATGCTGCTGTCCTCAATGAGCGACTCTTCAAAGATACATCGTTTGAACAATGGCGTACCGAGATTGACATCATTTTGCAAGCCGCGTTTATTCTAAGTAAAGCAGTCTGGCAACCGATGATTGATGCAGGTTTTGGGCGAATTATTTATGTTTCGTCCGGTTCGGCATTAAAGGGTTTTATCAAAGAAGGTGCATACTGCCCAGGGAAGCATGGTCAAGAAGGGTTGATGAAAGTGTTATCGATGGAAGGTGAACCACACAATATTGCTGTCAACACCTTCACAACAGGCGCACCAATTGATACCCCGATGTCACGCGGACATTACACAGAAGAACAACGTCAAAATTGGGTTTCTCCTGCGTTGCTTGCCCCTGCATTTGCTTGGCTTGCGATGCAAGATACGATTATCCACACAGGGGAACGCCTCGACGCATATAAGATGTCTCAATCACTAATGACCTAATTCACTTTAATTCAAACCAAACTTCTCTTTAAGGAGATGATAGATTATGACCAGCATTTTTGACTCATTAACATGGCATGAAGTTCAAGTAACAGGTAATGCGGCGGCACGTCATATCCCGTTAGTATATGGTGAGGTTGGCACATCAGGAACACGTATTACGCTCATCGCAGGAACACACGGTGATGAAGGTCCGTGGTCTGCATTGACCATGAAAAAATTATTGCGCCATCCGATCGAAAGCCTAAAAGGTCGTATTCGTGTGATTCCTACTGCGAATGCACTCGCCGCCGAGGCAAATACGCGCAACTCAACCATTGATTCTCCAAATGGATTTGATCTCGATAGCTGTTTTCCGGGAACGATGGACGGGTCAATTACGCAGTCACATACCCAACGGCTGGCGGCACATCTAACCCCATTGCTGGATGATAGCGATGTCATCATTGATTTACACGGTGGCGGTAGCTGGTGTGTGAATGCCTTTGTCAAACGCTTTGAGGGATCAGAACAACTTGCCATTGATATGGGTGCGCCGTTTATTGCAGATGCTCCTAACAAACCCGGTGGACTGACAACCTATGCACGTTCAAAAGGTATCAAAGTGGTCAACGTGGAAGTTGGCGGACGCTCTGGTGCAGAGATGTATTGGATTGATCAGATTACGGTTGGCATGGAACGCGCCTTATATAACATGGAAGTCTTGAGTTTGGATACGCCTCCATCTCCTCCTGAACCTGCAACTGATGTGAGTGGTACAGAAGTGATGCGGGCGCAAGTTGGCGGTATCTTTGTTCCGACTGTTGATCAAGAAGTCGTTGGGAAGATTTTGCCCGCTGGCACAGAATTAGGGAAAATATTAGACCTCCATACTTTAGAAGAATTACAGGTCTTTACTGCGCCTCATGCCCAAACGGCTATGATGTTACTCCGCCCACAAATTTGTGTGGTAGAAGGCTCGGCTCTAGTTTATGTGATTGCACAACCGCTATAGAGGTGATCTGATATAATGGGCAAGGTGCTGAGAATCGTATCTTGCCCGAACATCAATTTACCCAAATAATTCTAGTGTGCCGCGCATTTCCATCGGTTGCGCAAAAATTTGCCACGCCACCAGCATCATCACCAGTAGAACAAACGCCCACGGAATCAACCCTAACAAGGATTTGCGACGATAGAGCCGTAACGCTGTCCGTTGTGCCACTGCTAAACTTGCTAAAAACCCAACAATAAGCGATGTAAATTGAAATAGCCCGATCAATCTTGTATCAAATCCAACGCTCCATGTCTGCCAATCACCGACTCCCCCAAGAAATTCTTGAATCACAGGCACAATCAGAACGGGAGCGATCAAATAGTGGAACGAATAATGTGCGAACCAGATACCAAATCCCAGCGGCACAAAAGCAGGCGCAAATGCTGCCACGGTATCCCGTATCGAATCGCGTTTTGTCACACGCGCCATACGTCGTCCAAGATATGCCGCACCAATACTAACCCCTATCGGCAAGAGGATATTGATAAATCCGAAGATGAGTAATAACACAACAAATTCGCTTGTGATGCCAAATTGTAGGGCAAGCTGTTCCTGTAAGGCATAATAGGGTGGAATCATCCCAAACGCATTTGATAGGCTCATGAACGCTAGCACAATCACCAAAATCGACATATCCCAACGCCGTGACCACGCATCGGGCTGACTGAGTTCGCGCAAGGGTTTTCGCGCAAACAGGCTCACGTTATCATGAGGGCAGGCACGTACACAATCTAAGCACATCGTACAATCCATATTGGTGCGTATCTGTGGCGCAAATAATAATGTCCCACAGCCTAGTGTTCCATCTGTGCCATACTTCACTTCAACTTGTCGTGTTTGATCGGGTTGTCCTGCAATCGGGATGTCATCGAAGCGGATAACAGGTTCAGGTGCATAACTGCCATTGACACATTCTTTGCCAACACAAGTGGCGCAAATATCAGGAGATTTGACCGCGATTTGGCTTGGCGATATGGTTGAATAAACAAAGTTAAACGAGCCCAACGGACAGACATATTTACAAAATGCTGATTCGGTAAACACGGCTTCCATCACAAATGAAGCAACAAAATAAAATACGATCACCCACGCAGTCAGCAATGGACTTGCCCATAAATCAAGATATTCATATAGAAAAAATAGAATAAAGAGGCTCGCAATGGCTATCCACTTATTGCGTAGGATCGTTGGGAAGCGTCGTCCACGTATTGCGAGCCGCTTCGCTAAGGTGCGAGGTACGGTAAAAGGACATCCCATACAAAATAGATTCCCTGCTAGCAACAAGACAATCACAACAATGCCACGGTATTGTACCCACGGGGCAATGGTCGCTAGATTACGCGCCGCCGATTGGGGTCCTGTAAATCCATCAATCATCAGTGCAATTGCAATCAGTGTTAAAACCGATTGCATCGCTAACCTGCCGTACCGATGACGTAATAACTTACCGATGATCGGAAATTGTAATATATCAATGTTACTTTGTGGACGATAAAGCGGTTGATTCTTAATTTGTGGTGTCATAGGTTATATGATCGCTTATTTTTAAGAATATTGATCTAATCATAACCCCAAATCAATAAAGAATACAGAATTTTTGTAGATATAACCCTAAGTTGACAATAATTATAAGTCGCACTAAAATTAGAACAAATGTTCATATTATCAAAGGCTGTATGATGACAGAGTTTGCAGGATTTTCACAAGAGACACAACAATTCCTCCATGATTTACGCTATAACAATAATCGTGATTGGTATATCGAACATAATGAAACTTACGAAAAAGCAGTCAAAACACCTGCTATCGCATGGGTGCAAGCGATGGGAACACGTCTACAAGACCTCGATGAAAAATTGGTCGTCGATGCTCGGACAAATGGGAGTGGATCACTGATGCGGATGGCGCGCGATACCCGTTTTAGTAAAGATAAAACCCCTTATAAAACCAATATTGCGATGCTGTGGTGGCATGGTTCTGGCAAAAAGATGCAACATCCTGCCTACGGGATGCAAATTACACCTGATGATGCTCAATTGATGACGGGGATGCACGGCTTCCCAAAACCGATGTTAGAAGCCTATCGTCAAGCGGTGATTGATGATGAACTAGGGGAGGCACTGTTAGATGTGTCGCAACAAGTTGAATCAGCAGGTTATGCTGTGATGGGAACACACTATAAAACAACCCCACGTGGGTTTGATAAAGAGCATCCGCGCGCCGATTGGTTAAAATATAATGCGCTCTACAGTCATGCCATCGACCTCACATGGGATATGCTCATGTCTAATGATTTGGTGGACATCTGCTTCGATCATTTCCAGAAGATGACCCCTATTTTTAACTGGTTAGTGCGCGTACAAGACAAATTCGGTGGTATGTAAAGCGCAATGACCCCTTGATTAAACACGATGAACGAGGATTAATGCGTAGCCTTACCTTTTGTCTCGAGTTCATACTTAACCGTACATAGTATTTTAGTCCAATTTTTGCAAGTTTTTTGTAGACATTAATATTATTTTCTGCGACTATAAAAGAGTAGTATTAATCAACTAATCTCTAAAATTTTGAATGGGGAGAATACATCATGAAACTACGTAATTTAATTTGGCTTACTAGTCTTGCTGTTATCGCACTAGTTTTTGCAGCATGTGACTCAGGTGGTGATGCTTCAGGTGGTACAACTGGTGGGGATGCAAACGCCAGTAGCGCGCCTGCATTATCACAAACCGAAACAATAGAATCCCCTGAGATGGGTGGTAGTATGTCTGTCTCATATCCTGAGGGTTGGTTCGTGTCTGGTGAAGGTGGCGGTTTCCTCATCAGCAATAGCGAAGAAGCTCTTGCATCCAGTGGACCAGAAGATTTTGACGAAATTCCAACAGGTACTGTTGTTGTGACTATTAGCATCATCCCTGGTGAAATGGCAGCCGCAATGGGTGTTCAAGGCGATGTTACCCCAACCGCAATTATTGATGTATTCTCTGGTTTTATGGGTGGCGAAGGTATGCCTGAATTTGGTGATGTTGAAGAATTAACCATTGATGGTAATGCCGCTGCACGGACTACTGGTAGTGACGATAAAATGACAGCAACCCTTTATGCAATCGACAAGGGTGGTAGTTTTGCATTTGGTTTCGGCGCAACCCGCGTTGACGAAGCAGAAGCGAATGCCGCTTTGATTCAATCAATCATCGCATCCGCAACATTCACCGCTTCAAGTTAACGAAATTCTACATATAACCTACAAAAAGCCGATGCTAAATTTAGTGTCGGCTTTTTTGTTACAGTTACTTCAGAAGGGTATGCGTTACTCGTAAAATTCCAATGATTTGATGATCGCTTTGAATTGTGGAAGGTGTGTCGCTTCAAGTGATTGTAGCGTAGTGCAATGGATGCTATAGAGCGCGTCGGGTCCTGTCATAATCAATGCAAATATTTGGGTTAATGGAATATTGTCTTCATCAGAATTCCAATGATAAACCTCTTGATAAGCAGGAAATTCATCCTGCATCCATTTATCTTCTTCGATCAGATCAAAGCTCTTATACTCTTGTTCGTGCTCAATCCGTGTTTTGCTGATGAGTTCTTCAAAATGTTGCTGTG
>Ga0070729_10004478_pt1 | contig 15199 bp, 9 predicted proteins | sample tdDd472_FD_66725 | JGI IMG/M metagenome (GOLD analysis project Ga0070729, IMG submission 66725) | Marine sediment microbial communities from the Atlantic coast under amendment with organic carbon and nitrate - tdDd47.2 | ecosystem: Environmental > Aquatic > Marine > Coastal > Sediment | place...
ATCATCGGGCGATACGATTCTGGTTGGCCCAGGTACCTATCACGAAAATGTGTTCTTCAATGGCGTCTATGTATGGCTGGAGTCGACTGACGGTCCAACCACGACAATCATAGAGGGCACATCATTAGAAGTTGTCAAGGTGTTTAATTTGGTTGACAACCCATCCTTTGAGGCAGGAATATCCGGTTTCACCATTCGTGGAGGTAACAATACTGTAGGCGGACATGGCGGCGGTATCACGGTTGCCAACGGATCCTCCGACTTCATCGTGGAAAACAATATCATTGAAAATAATTATTCGGAATTGGATGGTGGCGGAATTCTCATCAACCAAGCATCGCATTGCATCATTCGCAATAACACGATTCGCAATAATGAAGTCACCCGAACCGGAGCAGGGATCTATATCAAACTTTCCAACCCACAAATAATCGGAAATACGATTACTAACAATATCGCACAGGACCCTACCCCAAGTGCAAGCTGGCTCCCTTCCGGGGGCGGCATCCTCATAACAGACGATGCCTTCCCTGTTATCACTGGCAACATCATTTCATTGAATCACGCCGATCACTCAGGGGGTGGCGTCAAAACCCGAACAGGAGTGGCTGCCCAGATTCTTGATAACCAAATTTCGGAAAATACAGCTGCCTATAGTGCCGGCATCCACTGTGAAACCGACGGAACAGGGTCCATGATTGCCGACAATCAAATTCACGATAATCGGGCTGAATTTAATCCAACTTGGTCCGGGTCGGGAAAAGCTGGAGGAATCGGCGTCTGGAATCTTTCCATTCCGACCATCGACGGGAACAATGTCTACGACAATTTTGCTGATTTCGGCGGAGGGGGAGTTCTTGTGGCCGAAAACGCGAATCCCATCATTTCGAACAACCAGATTTATGGTAACAGTGTTCGTGTCACCCCTCTGAACCAAAATTACTCGGGAGGTGGCCTTCACCTGGTCAATGCGAGCGCCACTATTTACAACAACGTTTTGTGCGACAATGAAGCTCTCCTGGGAGGAGGTGTCATTCTGGCCACCGGTTCAAACGCCACATTTACTAACAATGCTGTGATCAATAATCGCGCCTTTCGAAATGACACACCCGCCGCTGGGGGTGGCGTTTTTATTAACCAGGGAGCCACTCTGGCATCCGTGAGTAATAATATTTTTGCGGCGAATAATGATTTTCAGGTGTTCGAAGAGCACCTGACCGCTGTCTTTCACTCGAATCTAATCAGCGATGATGGTGACGGCATGTTCTTTAACTACGACACCGGCGCCGTTCACGACCCGGCTACACTAGATACCAGCAGCGAGGTCGATGCCCAGAACACCTTCAGCGGAGACCCCGGTTTTATTTCCAACACGCTGTGCGAGTTTGTAATTGATTCCAGTTCCCCTGGCTTCGATGAAGCTCATGGGCCAAACACCCCATTAACCGATATTTTCGGAACACCGAGACCGCAAGGCGCTCAATCCGACATTGGGGCCGTGGAAGTTTGTCCTTCACAACTTGGCGATTGGGTTTTCCACGATTTGAATGGCAATGGGATTCAGAATGCTGGTGAACCAGGGTTGGATTCTGTCACCGTGGAACTCTTTGACAGCTCAGGCCTTTTAGACTCAGTTCAAACTACAGGAGGCGGATTCTTTTTGTTTGAAGGCCTGGCTGTAGGTACGTATCACTTAAAATTCACACTTCCAAATGCCAACTACTTTTTCAGTCCTCAAGACCAAGGTGGCGATGACGACATAGATAGTGATGTGAATTCCACCTCAGGTGAAACACCATCCTTTTCCATGTCCGCTTGCCAGTCCGACCTTTCATGGGATTGTGGAATAGTTTCCCAATCCGCTACGATTGGCGATCTCATTTGGTTGGACCAGAACACGAATGGTATTCAAGACGCTGGTGAACCTGGATTGGGTGATATTACCGTCTCTCTTTACAACCACCTTGATGTCCTGGTGGAGGATACGGCTTCTGATCCCTCTGGCTTTTTCGAGTTCACCAATCTCGCTCCCGGAACCTACTACCTGCAGCTCGATTTACCAACATGCTATGAAATCACCTTGCTAAACCAAGGGTCAAATGGATCGCTGGACAATGATTTCGATCCTGTTAGCGGCACGACGTCCACATTTACGCTGGTATCACTTCAGTCCGAATTGACCTTGGATGCAGGTTTAACTACCACCAACTTGTCAAACTTTCTTCCAAACTGGCCAATTGAAAATATCCTGTTTCTGGTGGAAAGAGTCTGCAATTAGCTAGAGATCGTCCCTATAGAAACGATTCTAAAATGCTTTTTTCATACACAAACTCAGACAATACGTTTCGTGTTGGTATCATCGTACACCGGCACTCTTCCAAAAATCTGGTTCGAAATTGGTCATTAATGGCATTGCGTTGCTTGCGCAGCTCAATCGTTTCCAAGTCCACGAATGCGGACTCTAAACCCAAAGCCTCAAACACCGGGGCAAGCACCTTTTGCGGGGCTGCAACTAATTCTTCATAAATTACTTCCAAGCATGGCTGTCCTGAAAGCGCAAAAAACTCAGAACACCGCATCTGGTCCCTTAAGATGCTTGCCAGGTATTTCTTAATATCACCTGCATCGAAGGTTGGTTCCCTACTGCTCTTTTCTTGTGCACTTGTCCATACCTTGGTTTGATTTGCAATGGAATAGGATATGGCCTGTCCTAAAAAGTCCCGTCTTTTAATATGAACAAAAACAGGATTCGGAAATAGGGTTCGATAAGCACCGATTCGCTCTAAAAAAAATAACTGGGGCATGCTGACCTTACTTGAGAAAAGCCCATTTATCGAGAATTGAGCTCCTAGCTCCCGACAATAACTGTGAAAATGATCCAGCCCATTCTTGGTTGAAAACTTTGTGACAAAATTGCTGGTGAAGAATTCCCGGGGCTGGGGAATTAGCCCCGTTGACTTTAACACGGCACCCAGATAATTAGACCCACTGCGGTTTGTGAAACAGATAAAGAGTTGGCGGTCGCCTACCGGAGATAAATTGGGATTATCTAGGTGAAAGGTACCGCCCCTCTTTTTAAAAAACTTAATGATATCGCGTTCGTGCCTGGACACTCGATAACCAAAGGCAAGAGTTTGGAAGGGTTGACTGTTTTTCCTATGAGGTGAATTCATTCTTCTAAGTTTCCAGAGGTGAGAAATGGTGTCTGCAATAGAATTTCTGTCAAAGTTAAAGAGGATCTCCCGAGCTTATCCACTTTAAACGGATTCTACCGTAGTGACTAGGAAAGGACCAAGGGCTTAAGAGCCAAACCTTGGCAAACTTGGGGGTCAGGTTTCATCAAATGAATCGTTTAACGGTAATACAGATCAAAAAACAGCTGTTGTGCTTTACTTGAACAAGGAACATGGTTCATACTAGCCTTGGCTCTAGAATGCAGTTTGCATTAAATAAATGTCTCTTATAGGTTTAGTATGAAACGACCCAACTTTTTAATCATTGGAGCGCAGAAGGCCGGAACGACGTGGTTATGGGAAAGAATATCCCAACACCCCGATGTTTTTGTTCCAGAGAAAAAAGAACTGAGCTTCTTTAATCGAAACCGAAAATCTATTACCGATGAATCATTTCAAAGCCAGTACCTTTCACATTTTCAAGGAAGCGATGATTTCCGTATCGTTGGAGAGTCCACACCTGGATATTTCTGGACGACTGACTCGACCAGTTCTTGGTGCCAACCACCCCATGCGTACAATGACCATATTCCTGAAACCGTAAAAGAATTCCTGGGTGAAGATGTGCGCTTAGTTTTGTGCTTGAGAAACCCGATCGAGCGCGCTATTTCCGCTTTTTTCCACCATTTTCGCCACACCAAGGTGATTAACCCCGATGATCGAATCCTGGAGGTTGGCCATCGCCATGGCATCGTCGACATGGGCTTTTACTTCCGACATCTACAAAAATGGTTGGAGGTGTTTCCCCGTGAAAACATATTAATATTTAATTTTGCGAATGATATCTGTGACCATCCCGAGGATGTCATGCATCGACTATTTTCATTCCTGGACTTGAAACCGGTCATGATCAAAGATCTCCAGAAGGCCGCTTTTGCGGGATTGAAATTAAAACTGAGTGACAATCATCAATACCTGCATGCCCAAAAAAACGCGAACTCCTCACCGGTGGTCCATCAGTCGGAGATTGTTCAGCTGAGAGATATTTATGCAGAAGATATACAACATCTTGCTAAATTTCTAGAGTGGGATTTATCCGCCTGGTTGGATTCTCCCAAAAAACTGTTTCCAAAGCGGAAACTGCAAGACATTCTTTTCAAACAGCTTTTTAAAAAACCATAAATCAACCATCCGCACCAGCAATTGGGGACTGAAATTGAGTAAAAACATCGAAATAGAAGCTGGTTTCTTTGGAAAACAGGATAACTCAAAGGGGCGTTCAACCGCTTGGTCTTCCATTCCCTTTTTTCAACAACAGATCGGGAAGCATTCCAACCTCCCTATGCTCATTCACCCATTACTCCCTCCAAACAAAAAGCTCAAAGCATTAACCCTGGCATGTGGTGACATGACTGGAGAATATCAATTTCTCCGCAATCTGGGTGTTGCATCCATTGACGCTTATGATGTCAGCCCAGGCCAAAGAGAAAAGTTTTTCCGCCGCATGATGGGCAAACTTGACCTGGAAGTTGAATACCATATTGAAGACGTCAATATCATCCAACTCGAGGAAAACCATTACGATATTGTCTATGTTCAACAGGCCTACCATCATTTTGAAGCACTGGAACACATCTCTGCCGAGATAAATAAAAGTTTGACCAACACCGGGATCTTTGTCTTAATCGATTACATCGGTAAGAATTTCCTGCAGCGTACCGAAACTCAAAAACGGGTGTGCCAATACATTTGGGACCGTCTACCTGAGAAGCTTAGAGTCGATCTTCACGGCAAGGTACGAGAACGAATCCAAATTCCAGAAATCAAAAACCTCTCACCGTTTGAAGCCATCCGTTCCGAAGATATTTTGGACACTCTTTCTAGTAGTTTCAAAAGTGAGCATCAATTTCTCTACGGAGCCATCCTATTCCCCTTGATCAACGGTTTTGCCCAGAATTTCACCGATTCTGAAGAAGACCTTAAACTATTGCAACAGTTGTGGGACCTGGACCGCCTATTGATTGAAACCCAGCTTGTCGAACCAAATTTTATACGCGCTGTTTTTTCCAAGAAACCGATAAAGCCCAAGTTCCTCTGGAGGAGCAGGACTTAAATCAGAATCCTTCCAAATATGTCTATTTTCCATGCAGGTTTCTTAGTAGTATGATTCACAATTAAAATTTCACAAGGACTTGGGAATGCAGATATTCACAATTGGTATGCATAGATCTGGGACGTCATGTGCAACTAGGCTTTTAAATTTGATGGGGATTTATTTTGCTCCTGAAGGTTCCAGCCTTGGCCATAATTGGGATAATCCCAAGGGGTTCTGGGAACGTCGAGACATCGTAGACCTGAACGAAAAGTTATTAGCATCCATCGACTGCCAGTGGGATCAGGTCAACCGCTTTTCCCTTGATAAAATTCCCGAAAAAGATCTAGCGATCTTTTCCAAAAAGGCCAAAAGACTGATCCTGGAAATGGATGCCCATCGTCCATGGGTAATCAAGGATCCTCGAATGTGTCTGTTTTACCCATTGTGGAAACCATTAACCGAAGTACCTATCGTTGTTCGGGTTAACCGTGATCCTTTGGAAATCGCCCAATCGCTGAGCACTCGCAACAACATTCCAATTCCAGTTGGACTTGCGCTCTGGGAATCGTATATCTCTCATTCATTGTCCGAACTATCCTTTGAAGAGGATATTTTTTTGGATTACAACGCCCTCATGCTTCATCCGTTTGATTCAACAGAAAGTCTATACAAAAGCCTAATTTCCAAAGGTGTTACTGGAATAAAAATGCCTTCTCGGTTTGAAATTGAAGCTTTCATTGAAAAAGGCCTTTATCATGAATCATTAGACCAACACGCATCTTCCTCCTTTTTAACGGGTCACCAAAAAAAGCTCTCTTCCCTTAACTTTATTGCTACTTCCAATCATTCAATTTCAGAAGTATCCCAAAAATGTTTGGAAATGTATGAGAATGAAAAAAGCCAAACCCAACGGTTAGAATTACAAAGGAAAAAAATTTCTGAATTAAAAACAGCCTTCGCTTCTGAGTCGAAACGAGTAGAGGCCTCACAGAGTGACCTTCATTCTAAGGAAGAGAAACTTAAAAATTGCTATCATCTTATCGGCCAATTACAAATGGGTCAAAAACAATTGCATCAATCTGTAGACGATATCCTTGAACGACTCTCAAAAAAGTCGACTGGGTTAGATGTATCTTATCGGGGGGCTTTGATGGCAGCCCAAGGTCCCAACCAAAGTACAAACCCCAACCTTTCTGAGAGAATGGATTTCTTGGAGCGTCAATTTGAAGACGTGAAAGACACAAAGGAAACCCTCAGCCTTTTCATCATAATAGAGGCATTCAAATATTTCTTTCAAAAATGCCAGAGTTCTAATTTCCATGAATTTGTCGATCTAAATCAGGAGTCTTCGTCTCTGGCCCTCAAAATGCTCACAGATCTGTTAGGGGAAGAGTCAAATGGAAAAACCACCCTGCTTGACCATATTCCCTCCATTCAGAATGTCATTATTAATCGAATCTTAACCAAATTTGGAACAAGTACTTTATCGCTTAAGAACTTGGAAACCATTAATACTCTAACATACCCATTCTCCTTTGGTTCTAACTCCATGGAGAACAATAAAAAAGCCGAACCTAATCTCATAGGTTTAAATCGTAAACTTTCGCGCTTAAGAGAATTTCTGGAAATCCACGATAGGATAAATGAAAAGAAGGACCAGACCATAAATGAATTGAAAAAAAAGATTGAGTCTATTCAGAGAGAGAAGCAGCATGTGGTTTCCATGCTAGCGAACCACCGCAAGGCTCTTTCAACAGCAGAGTCCGAGCTTAAATCAATAAAATCCTCTAGGATGTGGAAATTGGGGGAAATCGTTTACCGAATAAGGTCATGCAGCCTATTTAAGGCTGGCAGGAACACACCAAAATAATGACCGCGCGCTAAAATGAAAAATGACCATTAGTCGATTCGTGAGACTAATCAACCCCCCAGTGTTTAGGCATAGATTTGAACTTTGTTGAAATGGCTCTTTCAACAATTAAGAATAGAACCGCATCAGGCTTAACTTGTTTTATTTGTTCCTCAAACCCATATTTCTCATGAAGTATATGATGATGGTGTATATAGACTGCTTGACGGAATGACTTTGTTAAAAATGGAATTTGTCGGTTGGTAAAAGAATCTCTGTAGACCAACACCTTCATATCATTTAGGGCATCCTTATTAGTTATAGATAGTACTTTCCTATCACTATCTATAAACTCTCGTACAATTTTCGAGGCCTGTTTTTGAACAATATCTGACCCATTTTCTTGAATTTCAATCTTATAGTCGTACATTTTCGTTGAATCAAGTTTAGATATTTGAACCAAATCGTATCCCACAGACGGGACTACATTGTATTCACCTATTTCATAGGAGATCAATGCAGGATTCGCCTTTTTGAGGTCATTCATAAGGAACTCATAAGCCTTATAAGCACCCAGATTAGACCAATGTGTATCCGTTTTTGAGTATAACAGTGTACCAAATTCTTCCTTTAATCGAACAAGATTGCCCTTTAACTCAGTGAATGGAATCTCCTCAGCGAGAACTCTACTAGTTAACTGACTATAGGCATTGTCCAATGGGGCTTTCTTCAAAAAATATGCCGGTCCAAATTCAGGATATATACTGTGCTTATTCGGGGAGATCGAAAAATGAAACTGAACGCCGGAACTCTTGAGCGTTGATTGCATGAAAATAAGGGTTTGAATGAAACAATTGAGATTTTTTTCACTGAAATTAAATGTATTCCTAGACTGGTCAATTACCCGATTGTATTTATTTCCTAAAAATAAGTACCCACTCCTTCCGGCGACACTGTTTTGAGAATTGATAGTGTCATTAAATATATTGAATTTAAACTCTGCATAAGCTTCGATTAATGAAGACCTAAGGCCGTAATTGTCGTTAAACCATTTCTCAATATCCGAGGGTAGACTTTCAAAGGACCTAATATTGTTTTTTTCCCTTTTCCTTTTTTCTGTTTTCTCGAAATCCTGATCCGTCACTTCCTCGAGGTTAAAAATAAGCACAATTAACGGAAGATACAAAGCCAAACAAGCCAGTATAGCGAAAACATTTTTTATTGATTTCAATTTCGCCTCACTAAAACCTAAAGTAAATAAACGGGTTGTAGGTACCTGAGGAAATACTCATTACTGAAAAAAGCAATAATACCAAGACGTAGGAATATCCAAAAATTTCCAGAGCTTTGAACACATGCTTGAAAAGGCTACTATCAAATTTTTCTGATAGGTGAAAAAAGTAGTCTCTAACCTTTTGATAAATCGGTGTAGAGAGAATGATTGCTGTGCAAATAATAAAGATCGAAAATGGATCCAAGAATTCACCTGGTGGGTGTAGGTTTGCTACTTCAGGTTGATTTAATCCCACCATTGCATAAACGTACTTTCCAGAGTGGGAAAAGCTATCAGCTCTGAAGAAAACCCAGCCAACCATGGTCACGACTAGTACGTAAGCATGTTGAACAAATAGCGGAATTTTCTTTATAAGCTTCAAAAAACCAAGCCGCTCAATAATTAAGAAAAAACCCTGGTATAGTCCCCAAAACACAAAATTCCAACTGGCTCCGTGCCACAGTCCACAGAGAAAAAAAACAATCAATAAGTTCAAATACACTCTAATTGGAGACTTCTTGCTGCCGCCTAGTGGAATATAAACGTAGTCTCGCCACCATGTCGAAAGTGAGATATGCCATCGCCTCCAAAAGTCCTGTATCGATCTTGAAATATATGGATAGTTAAAGTTTTCCAGAAATTTAAAACCAAACATGCTCCCTAAGCCAATGGCCATATCTGAGTAGCCCGAAAAGTCAAAATAAATTTGGAGTGTGTAGGCTGCAATTCCGATCCAGGCAGTAGTAAAAGTCAACTCTGCCCCTGGAATGCTAAATATCGAATCAGCAATTCCTGCCATAGTGTTAGCAATTATTACTTTCTTGGATAAACCCATTATGAACCGAAATACCCCGCCAGAGAATTTATCTATATTGACTTCATGGTTCCGTAATTGGTCCTCGATATCACGGTATCTCACAATGGGACCAGCCACTAATTGGGGGAAAAGTGTCACGTAGCATGCAAAATCCAGGAAATTGCGCGTAGCCCTTACCTTCCCATTAAACACATCAATAGAATAACTCATGGATTGAAATGAATAAAAACTAATTCCAAGCGGTAAAATAATTGCACTAATCGTTATGAAAGGTCCATTCGTGACACCAAGATTCACTAAGACGGAATTAAATGTATCGACAAAAAAGTTACAGTACTTAAAGTATCCCAAAAAGCCAAGATTACTCGCGATACTAATGATCAGCCCTGTTTTTTGAAGGATGGTTTTTGGCTTTTCGGGGGCTATATATTCTATTGGCCCCTTTTTGAATCCGCCTGAAATTACCAAACCACATAAATAATCAATGAATGTGCTTGTGATAATAATCCAAACCAGGTAATTCTCGCCCCAATAATAGAAAAATAGACTGCACAACATCAAAAATACATTTCTAAAATTGACCTTAAGCAGATAGTAAACCATCAATACAATTGGTAAAAATAAAAACAAAAAAGCTACTGAGCTAAATACCATCCGAATCTCCAGCCGGGCTATTTAATTACAGGTGTTTAAGGATGTCAAGGGAACAAACAATGGGTATGAAATACGCAAAGTCCATTTGTTTTCTTTGTAACTTCTCATCTAGCAATTTGAGGCTCAAATGTCTAATAAGTTCTTTGCTCATATCTACCATATTTAGTCCAATGGGCTTTTGTTGAATTCACTTCACAGATGCCGCCTCTTCTGAGATCTGGGTTTTTTTGCAGATACGATTGAAACTTAAAATTGGGAGGTAAGTCATACCTGAACAACCGTCCTTCTTTTTGTCCATAGTTTAGAAAGTGTTGAGTTGCTGAAATTGGATTATCGATTCCAGCTTGGATCAACCCAGGATTCAAAAACAAGTATTCTTTCCAACGAAACTCAGAGGGCACATCCTTAAATTCAAATTGATTATCCACAGAATCTGCAAAAAGTCCCAAATTTCTTCTTAATATGTTTGGGTATTCCTTTGGCGGCGCCCCATGGATATAAATTCGTTTCCAAAAACTAAAGAATTCCCAAAATTCTGATTGAAGGTAGGAGGGACCTGGCATGTGTTTATTGACATAAGGTACTGAGATTCCAACAATAGAATTTGACGAAATATCACAACAGTTTGCAATAAAGTGCTTTGCTTCGGCACCAATGGGGTTTAAATAATAATACTTCCACACTGCCAGCAATATTCGATTAAACCCAATTTTCCGTGCTACCAGGAAATCCTCCAAACTGTATGCCTGAACAATGATGCGGTTTTCAAAAGGTGTGTTCTGGATGTGTTGATAAATTTCATTGGCTACCTGGAAATATTCCTCATCAACCGATTTTATGTCACAGACTATCCTAAGCTTGGAGGATCTAAGAACCCCTAGCAATTCTTGGAAGGATACTGTATTTAATACTTTGTTGTATTTTAAGCTAGCGAATTCTTCCTGGGTCACCTCCGAAAAAGATCGCTTCATTCCATATCTTCCTTCAAAGGTATCATGGGCGATTAGAATACCATTGGCTCCGATAACAAAGTCTAACTCAACAACGTCAAGGCACTTCGCAGATGCCTTTAGTGCCTCCAAGGAATTGGACGCGTGGTGTTTCTCAAAGTTTCCGCCCCCATGCGCAATTAACTTGTTTTGTGCAAAAAACATATTTTCATGAACCACATCCAGTCGAGAGTTGATATGGTCATAGTTTCCTGCTTTTAAAAGTGAAGTCCTTTTAATTTCTGTCGCGATGTGTCGTCCGACATCTTTGGAGATTGTTGTCCCTTTGAGAATTCTCTTGTTTAATGTATTTTGCCTTTCGACGAAACTTGTATCGGACAAAAGGGCAGAAACCGTATTCTTTACTTCAATAGGCTTCACACAAAAACCACCGCAAAATAGGTCTGCTGTTCCTGCTACAAACGGGAAATCGTACAGGTTGGAATTATTGTCAGCATACTCTTTTAAAAGAACTTGCACCGTCAACTTGCCCAACGCTGCTGCTTCGAATATGGTTGACGATGTGTCTGATATGATAACATCACAATGTTTGAGTAATTCCAATGTGATGTTATCAATATTATCAACTAAATTTAATTCCCCAAGGTCTCCTAAGTTCGCTGTTTCGGGGTGGAAGGATGCGACATGGTTTTCAATGTCTTGAATTTGCCTAATAGCTTCAATAATGTCGGGGTTACGGGAAATATGCCATGTCGGCGCAAAAAGAATAATAGGTTTCTCAGGATCAAGTCTGCATTTCTTTGCTATCTCCACCCTGGAGAACCTGGGCTCAAAAAAGAGCTCACGAGATTTAATAAACCCAATGGACCGAATTTTTTGCATTGAAGAACTTTCAGGAAAAAAAGATAGCAAAGCCTGGGTGTGATCGACTCCTGCCGTTATGATTGTATCGAAATAATTAAATCGCTCGGAACTCGCCAGGAACCATTTTAAGACGCTTGCTCCATGATCTATGACCAAGCGAGGAACATTTTTGTAATCATCTGGAGGGTCAAGAGTTGGTTTGTTAAAGTAAACTAAACAATCCACCTGCAATCCTTTTGGAAGCTTTTGCTCGCATGTGATGATCGGAATAATTCTCTCATTAATTAGCTCATTAACAATCGTAATCGCACAATGGTAGTGCTTCTTTATGTACGTATCTCCGAATAAAACTCTGACGTATTTGACCTGTTCTTCTATACCGTGCTTCAGATCAGTTGAAGATACCCCTTCTGTCCTGGGTAAATACATCACATCACAACTTACCCAATCAAATTTTCCTTTCCAGTCGTCTCCCATAACAAGCAAATCAGCATCGAATTGCTTTATGTACTCACCTTTTTGTTCTAGTGATTCTTCAAGAAAAACTTCATCAACACAGCGCAAGGCCTTGACATATGAAACCCGTTGGTTTTGGCCGAAAACAGATAATTTCCCTTTTTTCCGATTTAACTCATCAGACGAAACTCCGACAATCAAATAGTCACCCTGATGCTTAGCACGTTCTAGAATACGAATATGTCCTTCGTGCAATAAGTCGAAAGTTCCAAAAGTTATTACTTTTCTCATGGCATTAAAATTCCTATCAATATGAAAATATGGGTTACAAGTTACCAAAACCTGCTTGGAGAGAAACGTTCGTAATCAAAATTGGCGATATTTTTTACGGTTCTCTCACGGAATATAGGGCCTATGTGATTTAACTCATCAACCCTTTCAGGGTAGTCATCCTTCAAAATTTGAAGGGTCTTCCTCGCTTTCTCCTCATTGCCCCATTTTGCACATAAATAATACAACCCACGAAGCATATTGTACCTTCGATGGTAGGCTTCAGATTTTGATGCCTTTTTTAAAAATCGATCTGTAACATCATGAACAAATTCTGCAGTTGGGCAGACCTTTAATTGGCCTCCACCCAATTTGACTCGCCATGATAAATCGACGTCTTCACAATAAAGGTGAATATTGGGATCGAATCCACCGATTGTTTCCCACAATTTTTGTGGATAGGAGAAACAAGCGCCCGAAACCCAATTGGTATCAAATGAAATGGGGTCAAACCATTTCGGGTGATCAATAGGAAAAGAAGGGGCTTCTAGCATGACCAAGTTGTCATAAAAATCAGAAAAATTCACTAAGTTTGAAACACAATTTGGCAGAAAAAAACCATCAGGGTTTGCACCAATATAGATCTGATTCTCATTAAATGCCTCTTTCATTAAGGCATTATGACCTTGTCCAAATCCTACGTTACCATCTGAAGTTACTTTCAGAAAATCCTTCCCAATCCACTTCTCATAATTCCCAAGACTTTCTTTGTCATTTACAAAAAATTTGTACCTAATTTTGTGATCACTTGTCTCAATTTCTCTTTGAATTGAGGTCAAAAGATCCTTGATTTCCTTTTCCTTATTTTCAAAAAGAACTATACCGATAAATACATTTTGCACGTCATGGGCACGATGCTTAATGGCAGGAAATGTCTTTTCTGAATAATCACTCTTCCAAAAGGGACCAGCCAGGTGCTCAGGAAACAAATTGGACTCTACATAACCCTCAAGTGTTAATAAACCAGGGTTAGCAAACAATTCCGCTGTATTTTTTAAAAAATGTGGGTCAACAACTGGACGGGATGCAAACTGACGTTTTTCCTTCAGACCATATTGGAGGAGATGTTCCAGTGGATTTTTATTCGCCTTTTTAACATCCTTATTTAAATCAATATACTCATTCAAGGATAAATAGGGAGTCACTTCATAATAGGAATGGGTCTTGGGGTCCAAACCATTGTTGGAAACAAAGGTAGACAAAATTTCTTTGTGCTCTAATTCAGGATATCTGCTTTTAAAAAACTGAAAATCAAAAAATGGTGAAACATTGCATTCTGTGCTTTGTAATAATTCATGTAAGCCAGGAAATTTTGACAGGAAGTCCGTTTTCTCCCTTTGAGTCAATCCCTTTTTGCCAAGAACTTCAGACACAAGAAAATCCATGTTGATTAGGACACAAGGGTTTCTTCCTTCAAAAAAACCATTCCTAATGAAATGTAAAAGAGGGTTGACATTGCTCTTTTTTACATCATCATTATGCTCAAGATAATATTGCCCATCAAAATATGCTGAGACCCTCTTCCCCCAAAGTCGCTCTTCCGTCAAGTAAATCATTTCCATTGGCTTTAAATGCGACCAGGCGCTGTGCTTCTCTCCTCCCAGCTTGAAAAATTCTGGATCAAATAAATTAGAACGCTTGATCTCGTTTATGGATTTAAATAAGTGTATTTGCACGCTTAACCTCTTGGTCGAAAGTCAGACGCAAAAAACTTGATCTCGTATTGAGTACGTAATGATTCGAGTCTATTTTGGTTTTCCAACCAGATCTTTTTTTTGGCTGATTCTTGATTTGTACAAAATTGGCTTGGCGTTGAATTAGTTTCATCATTTCTCCAAAAGTACAAACCAATTTTTTTCCCAATATTCGAAAAGTCACAAGGATGGAAACCCGCCACACGAAGAAGGAAATCATAGTCCTCGGCACGTATGAGATCTGGATTAAATCGGAGAAGTTCTTTGTCTATTCGGGTCGTGTCGATTAAATAGGAGTGGAGAGGGCAAAAATTCTCACGTATCAGATCAATCTTATCTTTTCCCTTAAACGGGTTTTCCAATGAGTAGATAAACTCATAATCTCTGAAAGAGACGACATTTGCAACATCAACTGATGCGAAGGCGATAGCAGCAGAGGTTTTATTCAAGGTGTCTGATAGCAAATCGTAGGCATGCCTAAATAGGAGATCATCGTAATCCAAAAATGCCAAATATTGGTTACCGAGTTGAAAATGGTACTGAATCCCATAGTTCATCAATTCAGATCTAGCATCATCACGTTGAGTCCGAACATTAATGACCTTGGGTGTATTCGAATGTTTAAATAGACAGCATTCCATACATAACCGTTCGACCTGTTTAAATAGTTCCTCGGGGAAATTTTGGACGACGACTATTGGATCAACATCCTCATAGTTTTGAGAATAGAGACTCCAAAGGGCTCTTTTTAGCAACCTTTGATTGCCTTTTTGGTGAAATCGAATAATCGTTGATATTGACATGGCTATAGAGCTCGAAAAAATATTTAAAAATGGTGCTAATCACGGAATCCGCTCTATAAAGTCTTTGTCGGACAGTGAGCTTTTCCTGGTCAAAAAAGGTATAACCTTTTTAACATCTTAACGATACCATGTATGAAAAAAATGGCAACCAAATTGTCCCCCAAAACGACAAAAGGCCCACCTCATTGCTGAGATGGGCCTTTAGAGAGAATCTGGCGGTGTCCTACTTTCCCAGGTCTCA
>Ga0070729_10004479_pt1 | contig 15198 bp, 11 predicted proteins | sample tdDd472_FD_66725 | JGI IMG/M metagenome (GOLD analysis project Ga0070729, IMG submission 66725) | Marine sediment microbial communities from the Atlantic coast under amendment with organic carbon and nitrate - tdDd47.2 | ecosystem: Environmental > Aquatic > Marine > Coastal > Sediment | place...
CGCCTCGCCGGTCCTCGTCGCCCAGCTCGCGCCCGCCTCTCCTCGACGATGCGCGGCATCGCCTCGTCGAGTCGAACGCGACCTGGACGACGAATCCTCGGCGATCCGCGTCGCGACTTCTGCCTCGGAGGTCTAGGCTCTTCGGGCTCGTGCCGGAGTCGCCACGCCCGCTCGTTCACCTGACGCCCGAGGAGCTGTCCGCCCTCGGGCGTTCGACGCTTTCGCACTACGAGGAGCGCGCCGAGGACTTCCGTGAAGGCACCGAGGACCACGATGTCTCGCAGAACGTGAACGCGCTGCTCCGTCATCTCCCCGGCCCGGCTCCTCAGCGAATCCTCGATCTCGGGTGCGGCCCCGGCCGCGACCTCGCCACCCTCCTCGCCCGCGGCCACGCGCCGGTGGGGCTCGACGGAGCGGCGGCGTTCGTGACGATGGCTCGGGCCGCGAACCCCTGCGAGGTCTGGCACCAGGATCTGCTGGCCCTCGAGCTGCCCGAAGAACGGTTCGACGGCGTCTTCGCGAACGCGGTGCTGTTCCACGTGCCGACGCAGGAGCTCGGCCGGGTGCTCGACGGCGTCCGACGCACGCTGGTGACCGGCGGCGTGCTCTTCTGCAGCAACCCTCGGGGCCCCGACGTCGAGGGGCGGCAAGGGCTTCGCTACGGCGCCTACCTCACTCTAGAGACCTGGAGCCGCTTCGTCACCGCCGCCGGGTTCGGGCTCATCGAGCACTACTTCCGGCCGCCCGGTCGACCGCGAGCCGAGCAGCCGTGGCTCGCCACCGTGTGGCGGGCGCTCTAGCTTCGAGATCCCACGAGCTCGCTGATCTCGAACAGATGCCCGTCGGGGTCATTGAAGAACGCTCGGATCTCGTAGCCATGGTCGACCGGATCCGTGAGGAATTCCGCCCCGCGCTCCGCCAGCTCCGCGTGCGCCGCCCGGCAGTCGTCGACCCGGAAGATCGTCGAACGCGCGGTCACGTTCGGCTCGGCCGGCGCCGCCAACCGGACGTCCGGCTTGTCCACCGTCGGCGCGCCGCCGGTCACCAACAGCAGCCACGACCCGTTCCAGTCGAGCACCACGCTCGTCCCGCCGTACTCGCCGAAGAGCGAGCATCCGAGCACGTCGAGGTACCAGCGCTTCGAGCGCTCGATGTCCGAGACGACGATCATGTGAGTGATGGCGCTGGCGTGGTCGGCGAGGGACATGGAACCTCCTGAGCCCGTAGGATGGTGGCCACGGGCGACGTCGTCAGATCGACGTGAACGAGGGGCGAGATGCCGATCTCTGCGACGCTCGAGACCACCACAGGGAACGCCTGCTGGACGCCGTCGCGCGCGCGCTCCCCTTGGCGTGAGTCGCGCCAGTCGGCGCCGATCAGGGCTCGGCGTCCAGCCAGAGATCGAGGCGCTCGGGCGCGTTCTCCCAGAACCGGCCGGGTAGGTCGACCGACCCGCCCTCGAAGAGGTGCACACGCAGGCGCCCGTCGAGCCACTCGACGTCCTCGATGTCGTCGCGCGGGATCAGGCGCTCCCCCGGTGAGGCGAGGATGCCGTCGGGCGTGAGCGTGACCCTCGGATGCGCGCCGTAGGTTCGAAACGCGTAGATCATCAAGATCAGCGCGACCCCCGCGGTCGGCCCCCACATGCCGATCGGCATGTCGAACGTCGCGAGCAGCCCCGCGCCGATGGCGACGATGACCGAGACCAGCATCCAGAGGCAGCCGATGTTGGGCTTGGTGATCGGCTCGCCCTGGATGTAGCGCCCTTGGTCGTGGCCGGCGCTCGGGTCGTCGAAGATCGGCGACAGGTCGGGCTGCTCGCCGCCCGCCCCGGCGAGCAGCCCCACGAGCTTGCCGTCCTGCACCGCGAAGACACCCGGCGACACCGGGGGTGACTCGGCGCGGCGGTACTGCCCTCGCACGACCACCTCGAAGCCCGCGAGCGTCTCGAGGGACTGCGCCCCGTCGGTGATCAGCAGCATCGCGCGCCGCGGCGCGCCCACCGCGATGAGCTCCGCCCCGAGGCGCTCTTGCTGCGCGCGCAGGAACTCCTCGTCGAGGATCTTCTCCGCGGCGAACATGCCGCCGTATGCGTCGATGGTGAGCTCGCCCCCGCCCGGCATCGGCAAGCGGATCTCCTCGTGATCCACCTCGAACGCCCGGAGGTTGTCGAGCGCCGCCTCGTAGAGCGCGTCCTCGTCCTGCTCGAGCCGCTCGACGTCCTCGGGCTTCGCGAACATCACGAACGCGGGTCGGTCCCACCCCACCGCGACCCAGGGGATCCAGTCGGAGTCGCCCTCCATCTGCGGCGCGAGCGAACGGCGCAGCACGTCGTCGTCACCCCAGTCTCGCGGCTTCAGGATCGGGTAGAGATCGTCGAGGTCCCCCGGCTCGGGCATGCCAGCAGGCATGAGCCAACGTGGTGTACTCGGCAACACGGGCATTCGGTACGCGGCGTCAGTGGCCGGTGACGGAGCTGAACGTGGCGCGCACGCGCGGCTGACCCGAGCGTCGGAGTCCGAGGTCTGAACGCGCGTCGCCTCCGCGGCAACGGTCCGTCTGGGGACAGATGCGCGCGACATGGATCGTCCTGGTCGCCGCCCTCGCGGGGGGCGCCTGCGGGGACACGCGGTTGGAGGAGGTGGCGTTGCCCACATCTGCAGCGCGCCAGGTGCGTGCGCCGGACGCCGGGCCGCTGCGCGTCGAGCTCCCGGACCCGGTGGCCCCGGACGTCCGCCGACGCGCGTCCGTGGGCCCGCCGCCGATCTCGGGCGGAACCCTCCTCGCCACGTTCGACGGTCTGCTGGTCGCTGGCGACGAGCTGACCGGCCACGTGTTCGTGTTCGACCCCGAACGTCGCGGGCTGTTCGGCGAGATCCGGCTGCGGCGCGATGCGTGGCCGGGCCGCGCGGTCGAGTCGTTCTCCGGCGCGGTCGCCATCGTGTTGCGCGGGACCGGGGAGCTCCTCGTCATCGATCCGACCGTGCCCGAGGTCCTCGATCGACGCTACGTCTGCCCCGCGCCCCGCGGCGTCGCGCGCGATTGGCGCGCGTCGCTCGTGCACGTCGCCTGTGCGGGCGGCGAGCTGATCTCGCTCGACGAGACCCACCATCGGGTCGTACGGCGAGCGTGGCTGGCGCCGGACCTGCGCGACGTGGTGGTGCTCGGCGATCGGCTCCTCGTGTCGCGCTTCCGATCCGCGGAGGTGCTGGTGGTCGACTCCAGCGGAGACATCGTGCGGCGGGTCACGCCTCCCTCGGAGGAGCACACGGGCGTCGACCCGCCGATCGTGACCGTCCCCCGAGTGGCGTGGCGACTTCGCTCCATGAGCTCGGATCGCGCGTGGATGATCCATCAGATGCACGTCGCGTCCGATCTCGGCCGCGTCGCGCGCGAGCTCGATCGCCCCGACGCGTCCCCGTACTTCCCAGCCGATCCGGATGACTCCCGCGATCTCCCCGCCGCGATCGTCACGACCCGGATCACGTCCTTCACGCCCGACGGGGATCCCGGACCTGGCACGACCGCGTCGGCCGAGCCGTTCGTCGATGCGCTGGCCGAGTACGACATGCGCGCTCTGGTTCGTCCGGGCGCCCCCGACCACAGCGTCGCAGTGGCGATCACGCAGGGGAGGGTGAGGGCTCGCCTACTTCAGGACCCGCAGTATCTGCTTCGACTCCAGCGGTGGGATTCCTCCGCGCGCGACTGGCAAGAGCTGTACGTCGAGCGCCCGGAGCGCGTCGCGGTGCCGGACCTCGGGTGGCGCGCGTTCCACGGGACGCGCGACGGGATGTCCTGCGCCTCGTGCCACCCCGAGGGCGCCGACGACGGGCACGTGTGGATCGATCCCAGCGACGGGGCCCGACGCACGCAAACCCTCCTCGGCGGGCTCGCGGGGACGCACCCGTACCACTGGGCCGGAGACCTGGGGAGCTTCGACGCCGTGATCGACCGACAGTCCGCTCGGCTGCGGCAGATCTACACGGAGGCCGAGCGAGTCTCGATGCTCGCGTGGCTCGACGGCTTGGACGCGCCGCGCGGCGTCGCCATCGCGGAGCCAGGCGCCGAAGCGGCGTTCGAGGAGGCGGGCTGTGTGGCGTGCCACGCGGGGAGGTCGGGGTCCGATGGGCTGGCGCACGACGTCGGCGCCGGGGCGATGCAGACGCCTCGTCTGCTCGGCGTCGCGCAGCGTCCGCCATACTTCCACGACGGCTGCGCGCAGGCGCTCGAGCAGACGCTCGACGGCACGTGTCGCGCGATCGACGCCCACGGCGTGGTCGACGACGGATTGCGGGCGCGCGTGCTCGAGCGCCTGCGCGCGTTCTGACTACCGGCTGATGCCGGTCGCCTTACGCACGCGATCGACGGTCGCCCGCGCCGTGGGGCGGACGCGGTCGGCGCCCTCCTTCAGCAACCGATCGAGGCCGTGCTCGTCGGCGCGCAGCGCCTCGTACTTCTCGCGCATCGGGCCGAGCTCGCGCTCGAGGCCTTCGTAGAGCTCCTGCTTGGCGTGGCCCCAGCCGTAGTCGTCGCCGCGCAGGCGTTTGGCCATCTCGGCCCGCTCGTCGTCGGAGGCGATCAGGGAGTACAGCGCGTAGACGGTGCTGCCCTCGGCCTCGACGGGCTCCTCGAGCGGCTCCGAGCCGGTGACGATCTTCATCACGGTCTTGCGCAGCTTCTTGGCCGACGCGAACAGCGGGATGCCGTTGCCCTTGCTCTTGGACATCTTCTGCCCGTCGAGCCCGGGCACGAGCGGGGCCTCGGTGATCTTCGGCGCGGGGACCCGCAGGACGTCGTCGCCGAAGACGTGGTTGAAGCGCTGCGCGACGTCGCGCGCGACCTCGAGGTGCTGCAGCTGGTCGCGGCCCACCGGCACGACGTCGGCGTCGTACAGGATGATGTCGGCGGCCATCAGCACCGGGTAGGTGAAGATGCCGGCGTTGGGCGCCTCGCCCTTGGCGAGCGCGTCCTTGTAGGACACGCCCCGCTCGAGCTGGCCGGTCGCGATCAGGCACGCGAGCACCCAGCTCAGCTCGAACACCTCGGTGACGTCCGACTGGCGGTACAGGTGGATCTGCTCGGGGTCGAGGCCGCACGCCAGCCACGTCGCCGCCACGTCGTAGGTGTGCGCGCGCATCGCCTCGGGATCGCGCGTCGTCGTCAGCGCGTGGTAGTCGGCGATGAACAGGAAGCTCTCGAAGCTCTCGGCCAGCCGCAGCGCGGGGCGGATCGCTCCGAGGTAGTTCCCGAGGTGCGGCTCGTTCGTCGGCTTGATTCCGGTCAGGGACCTCTGCACGGTCTCGCTCAGATCGCATAGAGCCCCGTCCCGTGCAATGACCGACCCCATGTCCGACCGCCCGTTCTCCATCCTCGGCGTCCAGCAGATCGCGGTCGGCGGGCCCGACAAGGCGCGCCTGCGCCACCTGTGGATCGACCTGCTCGGCCTGACCCCCGTCGGCACGTACCGCAGCGAGAAGGAGAACGTCGACGAGGACATCGCCCGGTGCGGCGACGTCGAGGTCGACCTGATGCAGCCGATCGATCCCGAGGCCAAGCCGCGCGTGCACCAGCCCGCGCTCAACCACGTGGGCCTGTGGGTCGACGACCTGCCCGCCGCGGTCGAGTGGCTCGAGGGGCACGGCCTGCGCTTCACCCCTGGCGGGATTCGCAAGGGCGCGGGGGGCCACGACGTGTGCTTCATCCACCCCAAGAGCGCCGAGGGCGTGCTCATCGAGCTGGTGCAGGCGCCGCCGGAGCTTGGCGCGTAGCTTGCGTGATCGGTCCGTCGGACCCGAAGGCCTCGATTTGACCCATCTTTTGCCGCCGATCGTGAACTCCCGTTCGCGCCTGCTCGCCGCGCTCCTGTTCACGCTCGTCTTGGCGCCGTCGGTCGCGTCCGCGGACGCGGTCGCGCTGCTCGCGCTCGGCGGCCGCGCCGATCAGGAGCGGCTCGAGGCCACCGAGCAGGTGATGGCGGAGCTGCTGCGCGAGCAGGGCCACCGCCTGGCCGCGCCGTCCGCCGCGTCGGTCGATCACCCGCCCACCAGCGCCCAGCTCGAGCAGGTCGCGGAGGACTCGCGCGCGATCTACGTGATCACCGCCGAGGTCGAGCCGATGCGTGGGCAGTACCGCCTGAGCATCCACGTCTACTACCGGCCCGCCGGGCGGCTCGAGGAGCTGGTGGTCACGGTGCTCGAGGACGAGGAGCGCGCGCGGCTCGCCGACGTGCTCCGCTCGATGGTCCGGCGCGAGGGCCTCGGCGAGGACGCGCTGCGGCTGACCGAGGAGATCGACCCCGAGGATCGCGCGCAGCGCGAAGCGGAGGAGCAGGCGCGGCGCGAGGCCGAGGAGCAGGCGCGGCGCGAGGCCGAGGAGCAGGCCCGCCTCGAGGAGGAGGAGCGGGCGCGGCGCGAGGCGGAGGAGCAGGCGCGGCGCGAGGCGGAGGAGCAGGCGCGGCGCGAGGCCGAGGCCGAGCGCGAGGCGGCCGAGGCGTGGGACGCGCGCGTGCCCTACGGCGCGGACGCGCCGTGGATGATCCAGCTGCAGGTCGGCGGGCGCTACGCCGCGACGCTGGGCTCGCTGCCCGCCGGAGCGCAGGGCGGGGGCGGGCTGTTCGACGCCGGGCTCCGCCTCGGGCGGAGCTTCGAGGGTGTCGACGGATTCGAGCTGCGCGGCGGGCTCGACTTCGCGACCGGCACCTACACCGCCCTCGGGATCCACGTGGGCGCGAGCTGGCTCGGCAGCTTCTTCGTCGAGCCGGTCTTCATCGGGCTCGGCGGCGAGGTCGGGGTGATCTTCACGCTGACCGGCTCGCGCGACGCCGCGTTCAGCGGGCGCGTCAGCGCGCTGTTCGCGTGGCGCCCGGCGGACCACTTCTACCTCGAGGCGTCGCTGCCCGAGCTGGGTTACGTGTCCCCGGGCGCCGGCGCGCTGACCATCGGCGCGAGCCTGCGCGCGGGCTACCGGTTCTGATCGGCCCTCGCCGAAAGCGTAACGATTTGCATCGACTGCGGTCGGGCGAGGTATCATCTCGCACCAGTCCGGGTGAGCGATGAAGGCATAGATCCGGAGGGGGCCTCCCAGGGGGAGTCGTCGGACCTCTTCAGCGTGAAGGCGTACTCGTCGGGCACGTCGATCCCCGTGATCGACAAGGTCCCCGAGACGAAGGAAGAGATCCGTCGTCGGCGCGTCATCCGGATCGTCGCGGCGGTCAGCGCGGTGATCGTGATCGCGCTCGTCGCATGGGGCGCGCTCTGGTGGCAACACCGCAGCGCGATCCACGAGGCGATGACCCAGGCGAGCGACGACGGACGGCTCGCGTCGGCCAACGAGGCGATCGAGCTGCTCGACGGAGACGACGACCCCGAGTCGCGCGCGATGACCCTGCGCGTACGCGCGATGCTCGTCCTCGCCGGCCAGGAGGAGAACGCCGAGGAGATCGCCGCGGCCCTGCGCGGCCTGCCCTCGGGCGACGCGGACGTGGCGCGCGAGCGCGGGGTCGCCGAGACGTACCTGGCGCTGGCCCGCGGAGACCTCGCGGCCGCGATGGAGACCGCGTCGAACATCGACGCGACCAACGGCGACTTCCGCGCCGAGTCGCTGCGCGCCCGCGCGCTCGCCGCGTGGGCGGTCGGCAACGTCGAGGTCGCGTCGGCGGCGGCGGAGCACGCGGTCAACGAGCGGCCGGACGCGCCCCGCCACGTCGCGCTGCACGCCGAGCTGATCGCTCGCACCGGCGATCCCCAGGCCGCGCTCGCGCGCCTCGACGAGCTGCCCGAGTCCGCGCGCAACGCCGCCACCCGGATCGCGCGCGCGCGCATCCTCGACCGCGACGGCGCGTCGCAGGCCGAGGCGGTCGAGCAGGCCGAGGCGGTGCTCGACGACGACGCGGCGACCGACCACGAGAAGGCGTGGGCGCGCCTGCTCCTCGCGCGCGCCGCGGCGTCTCGCGGCGACCGCGTGACCGCGCGCCAGCACCTCGACCAGGCGGCCGAGGTCGCGCCCCCCGGCGACGAGCTGTTCACGATGACGCTCACCGAGGCGGCGCTGCGCATGGGCGCGAACCACTTCGCGCGCGAGGTCGCCGAGCGCCTGCCGAGCCCGCTGTCGATCGACGCGGGGCGCCGGGCGCAGCTCAGCGCCGAGCTCGCGCTGACGCACCGCGACCTGAACGGCGCGGACGCCGCGCTGCGCCACGCCCCGCCCGGCCCGCGCACCTCGCTGGTCCGCGCGCGCCTGCTGCAGGCGCGCGGGCGGACCGACGAGGCGCGGCGGCTCTACCTCGAGGCGGCCGAGGACCCGGCGCATCGCGTCCCCGCGATGGTGCACCTCGCGTCGATGGAGCTCGCCGCGGGCAGCGCGGAGCAGGCGGCGTCGCGCGTCGAGCCGCTGCTCACCGAGCACCCCGACCACCCCGACGTCGTGCCCGTCGCGGTCGAGGCGCAGCTCGGGCTCGAGCAGGCCAGCCGCGCGATGGAGCTCGTCGAGCCCGCGCTCGAGGCGCACCCGGAGGACGTGCGGCTGCTCGCGGCCAAGGCGCACGTGCAGGCGGCGCTCGAGCAGTGGGAGGCGGCGCTCGCGACGCTGGACGCGGCGCTGCGCATCGAGGACGACGACGCCGATCTGCACGCCGACCGCGGCGTCGCCGCGCAGCACCTGTCGCGGCGCGAGGTGGCGCGCGAGGCGTTCGACGCCGCGCTCGCGCTCGACGAGACGCACCCCGTCGCGCTGGTCGGGCGGCTGCGGCTCGACGTCGACGCCCTCGAGGCGGTCGAGGCCCGCCGCGTGCTCGAGCGGGTCGACGAGGCGAGCATCGAGTCGCTCGACGTGGAGCGGCTGCGCGCGCGCCTGCTCACGATGGAGATCGCCGGCCAGTCCGGCACCCGCGCGGTGCGCCGCGCGCTCGCCGAGTACGACGACGACCCGGTCCTCATCCGCTACCTCGGCTGGCTGTACATGCAGGCCGAGGAGTTCGCGCACGCGGTGCGGCGCTTCGGCCAGCTGCTCGAGGGCGACGACGACCCTCCCGACGCGGTGCTCGCCAAGGCGCTCGCGCAGCTGCGGATGCGCGCCGCCAACCCGGCGCGGTCGCTGATCGAGGGGTTCGCCGACGACTACGAGCTCGACTCGCTCCCCGCGGAGGTGCGCGCGCAGTACCACGCGCTGCAGGCGCGCCTCGCCTGGTCCGACCACAGCCGCCCGATCGCGCAGCGGGAGTGCGACGCGGCGCTCGAGCTCGACCGGAACAACAGCGAGGCGCACCTCGTGCTCGCGGAGATCCTCTCGGACCGCGACCAGGACGCGACGCCCGAGCTCGAGGCGTCGCTGCGCGGCGCGCACCCGAGCTCGCGGGCGCTGGCGCTCCTGTCGATCCGCGAGGAGGTCGTCACCGACCCGATCTGCGAGTACGCCCTGCGCTACCGCCGCGCCGCGCCCAACGGCCAGTACGCCCGCGGCACCTGGCGCGTCCGCCGCGACTGCCGTCACCGCGACGAAGACGGCGACGAAGACGGCGACGACGAGTAGACCTCCTCGAGCCAGCGAGCTAGGCGCGGCGGGGGACGAAGTCCCCCGGTACTAAGGCGTAGGCGAGCTGGGCGCCTCGGCGACGCCGTCCTCGTCGCCGCCCATCGCCCGCAACAGGTCTTGCGCCATCGCGTACTCGTAGAAGCTGACCATCCCGGACTCGATCACCTGCTCGAACAGCTGCCGGGCCCCGTCGGAGTCGCCGGCGCCGAGCAGCCGCGTGCCCTCGTAGAAGTCGGCCTCGACGCGCTCGCCCCGGCTGCTCGCGTGCTCGCGCAGCGCCGGGTACTCGATCGAGCGCCCGCCGAACGCGGCGAGCCGGTTGGACCAGTCGCTGCCGCGGGCGAGCTCTTCGAGGAGCAGCCGCACGTCGCGCTCGGGCTCCTCGGAGGCGCGCGCCGCGATCGCCTGGACCCAGAGCGCGAAGTAGACCTTCCACTCCGGCTCGAGCTGCAGCTGGAACTGCGCGCGGCGCAGGACGCGCTGGGCGAGCTCGAGGTTCGGCGCGCTGACCACCAGGTGCGCGAGGATCGACGCGTACGGTCCGCGCCACGTGGGCGCCGCCTCCATCGCCGCGGCGAACGCCTCGTCGGACTGGGCCCGCTCGCCGAGGTGGCTGAGCAGGATGCCGCGTCGGACGTGACCGATCGCCGACCGCGGCCCCGACACGCTCGCGAGGATCGTGTCCCACTGGCGCAGCGCCTGGCCGTACATCCGACGGGCCTGCCGCTCCTGGCCGGCGCGGCGGAAGGCGTCTCCGAGCCGCTCGGTGAGCTCGGCGCGCGCGGCCTGGCCCTCGAGGCCGTCGGGCGGCGTCGCGTCGAGCGCGGCGCGGTAGTGGGTCGCCGCATCCTCGCCCTGGCCGAGGCGCTCGGCGAGCAGGCCGAGCTGCACGTGCGCCTCGCGGCTCTCCTCGATCGCCAGGCTCTCGCGCAAGCGCTGTCGCGCCTCGGCGACGTTGCCGGCGCTCATCTCGGCCAGCCCGAGGTGCATGAGGATCTGCGCGCGGGTCACGTCGGGCGTCTGCGTCGGCCAGCGCTCCTCGTACTGTTCGAGGATCGCCAGCGCGCTCGTCGCGATCGAGCGGCTCTCGCCGATGTCCGAGTCGAAGACGCCGTTCTCCATCAGCTCGGCGAGCTGACGCAGCGCCTCGTCGTGGACCTCGCGGGTCTCCGGCGCGAGGCGGACCGCCTCCGCGTACCAGGCCGTGGCCTCGCTCGCCCGCTCGCCCGTGATCGCCGCGCGCGCGAGGCACAGGGGGAAGCTCGCCTCGTCCGGGAAGCGGCGCACGCCCAGGCGGCAGATCGCCGACGAGATGCTCGGGCGCGCCTGCGAGAAGCCCTGCGCCAGCTCCGCGAGCGCGGCGGCGCCGCTGCGGTTGTTCTCCTGCGCCTGCTCAAGCAGCTCGGTGAGCCGGGCGAGCAGCTGCGTGTCTTCTCCCGCCGGCTCGATGCGCTCGACGTGCGCCACCGCGCCCTCGAGGTCGCCGTGGCGCAGGAACACCGCCGCGACGTCGAGCGGGGCGCGCTGGATCAGCAGCGGGACGAGCCGCAGCTCGCTGAACCGCATCTGCCCCGGCGTGGGGCTCCCCTGGCCCTCGGGCCCGAACACGCTGCGCAGCGCGTCGCGCTGCTCGAGGTACAGCCGCGCGAGCATGTCGAGCACCTCGGGCGACGGCGCGATCTGCTCGTGCTGCTCCCAGACCTGGATCAGGTCCTGGTACCGCTCGATCGGGTTGCCGATCGACGCGCGCGCGTCGCGCCCCCACCGCGCGATCTCCTCGCGGTCGCGGACGTGCGCGTCCCGGTCCTCGCCGATCGCGGCCAAGAGCAGGTGCGCGCCCATCACGCGGCCCTCGTCGCCTCGCGGCGAGCCGCGCTCGATCACCCAGCGGGCCAGCGGCGCGACCACGTCGGGCACGCGGTTGGACTCGATGTCGGCCGGGGTCAGCAGCTCGGTCAGCCGCGCGAGGTGCTCGACCACGTCGTCGTAGTCCCCGCGCGAGATCACCGCCGCGGACCCCTCGGCGTAGTGCCGCATGAGCGCGTCGCGCCAGGCGATCCGGGCGTCGTCCTCGGGGGCCATCCGCAGGTACGCGCGGTGCACCTCGTGGACGTTGCTCGCGTCGATCGGGGGCGGACCGTCGCCGTCGCCCCCGTTGCGGGCTCCGGTGGCCGGACCGCCACAGGCCGCGAGGAACAGGGCGATGGCGAGGAGCGCGCGCGAGCTTCGCGTGGTCATGCGCCCTGACCTTACAAGGTGCGTCCGGGTCGCGCCAAAGCGACTTGTCCGTGGTAGTGCAGGCCCATGCCCGGAGCCCGCGACGGCGGGATCGGCGTGTCCCGCGCGCTGCTCCTCACCCTCGCCTACGCGGCCGGCGCGGCCCTCGTGGTGGCGCTCGCCGCGGCGGTCGGGTGGGCTGCGCGCGACGCCTCGTTCGCCGCCGCGTTCGAGGCCACCCGGCGCGATCCGCTGGTCGTCGGGCTCGCGCAGCTGGTGAGCGCGGCGATCGCGATCGGCCTCGGCGTGGCGGTCGCGTTCGAGGACACGCCCTACCGTGAGGCGCTCGCGATCCGCCCGGTCGGCTCGGCGGTCGCCGTGCTGGCCGTGACCGCGGGGCTGGGGCTCGCGTTCCCCTTGCGGGAGGTCGCGGTGCTGGCGGCCGACCTCGCCCCCGCCATCGCGCCCGATCCCGCGCACGCGCTCGAGCTCGCGCGCCGGTTGCGGATCGACGGGCTGGTGGACGCGCTCGTGATCCCGCTGTGCCTGGTCGCGATCCCCGCGCTCGCCGAGGAGCTGCTGTTCCGGGGGCTGATCCAGCCCGGCCTCGGCGAGAAGCTCGGCGATCGGCCGGCGCTCGCCCTCACCGCGCTGCTGTTCGGGCTGGTGCACCTGTCGCCGATCGCGATCGTCTACGCGACGCTCGCCGGCCTCGCGCTCGGCTGGCTGCGCCTGCGCACCGGGTCGGTCCTGCCGTCGATCGCGCTGCATGGCGCGGTCAACGCGACGCCGATCCTGCTCCCGGCCTGGCTGGTGCGGATCGAGGGCTTCAACACGCTCGACGCCGAGCCGACCCACCTGCCGCTGTGGCTGGTGCTCGGCGGGCTCCTCGTCGCGCTCGGCGCGCTGTGGGGCGCGGCGCGGCTGTCGGCGCTCGACGAGGTGTAAGCGCGGGGGGCCGGTCGCGTTGGGTGGGCGGAGGTACCTGCCCATGCGACGCGCTCTCGGTCTCGCTCTCGCCCTGTCCGCCCTGCTCCCCGCCGCCGCCTCGGCCCAGATCCTGACGGTCGAGATCGACGCCGCGGTCGATCCGGCGCCCGCGCCGGTGAGCGCTCCGGCGCCCGTCGTCGTGGTCCGCCCCGAGGGCGACGCCCGCGTCGCCCCGATGCCCCCGGCCCCGCCGCTCGTCGCGGCGCCGACGCCGCCGCCCGCGCCCGTGGCCGAGGAGGAGCCCGAGGTCGTGGGCTACAGCTCGCTCGGGTTCTTCATCGACGGAATGGACCTGAGCGGGCTCGACCTGACGATCCGCGATCCCGAGGTGCAGGCGCTCGGCGGGCTGCGCCTCGACTCGCGGTTCGCCGGCGTCGACGCGCTGGGCGAGACCGTCGTGGGCGGCGCGACCCTGGCGATCGGCATGCGGGCGGTCGAGTTCTTGCGCGGCCCCGAGATCCGGCTCTCGGTCGGCGGCGGCGAGATCGACGGGCCCTGGGGTCCCGCGATCGGGGGGCCGCCCGGCATCGAGCTGCGGCTCACCTCGTTCGGGTTCCTGCGGGCCGAGCTGGCGATCGGCGTGCAGCTCCCGCTCGGGCCGGTGACCCCGTACGTCCAGGCGATCGGCTCGGTCGGCGTCGCGTTCATCGACGTCGACATCCAGGACGAGCGCCTCGGGCGTCTCGGAGGTGAGACCATCGAGTCGGAGCTGTTCGGCGCGGGGCTCGAGGCGGGCGTGGACGTGGAGATCGAGGACGGGATCTCGCTGGGGTTCGCGTTCCGCGGCAACTTCGTCGGCGCGCCGTCGCTCGGGGGCCTGTTCCGCTTCGGCTTCACCGGCGAGTGATGGAGCCTGTGGGGGGCAGCGGGTGGCAAGCGCAGCCGCCAGTACACCGGGTCGGGCGTGTCGATCCGACCGCAGCGCCAATTGGCACGTCCCCTGCGCTAGCCTGTCCACATGAGGACTACCCGCCGCTGGATCTGGCTCGTCTCCTTGCTCACGCTCGCCGGCTGCGCCGCCGAGGACCCCACCACGATGGTGGATCCGTCGGACGAGCCGCTGTCGGACCTGGACGCGATCCTCGAGGACGCGCCCGAGGACCGGGGCCGCAGCCTCCCGGTGGATGGCAAGGCCGACGAGGTCATCCCGGCCGAGTTCGACCTGATGGAGTACCAGAGCCCGGTCCGCAGCCAGGGCAGCCGCGGGACGTGCACCATCTTCGCGACGGTCGGGCTGATGGAGAGCCTCTACATCAGCGAGGGCACGCTGACCGACCCGGACTTCTCCGAGCAGTACCTGCAGTGGTCGGTCAAAGAGGAGGTCCGCGCGTTCCGGAACACCGCCGGCAGCAACCCCAGCTACAACCTGCAGGCGATCAACCGCTACGGCATCGTCGAGGAGTCGGTCTGGCCGTACGAGTCGCAGCAGTGGGGCGCGTCCGACGACGAGGCGTGCACCGGCGACGACCAGCCCACGCGCTGCTACACGAACGGCGCCCCGCCCGAGGCGGCGATGAGCGCGATGCGCTTCCAGCTCCCGCGCGGCCGCTGGATCAACCCGAGCGCCCGCTCGCTGCAGGGCCACATGCTCTCCACCCGCACCCCGGTCGTGGTCAGCGGTGACTTCTTCTACCAGGCGTGGAACCACGGCCGGTCCAACCTCACCACCAACTCCGAGTACAAGCGCCACGGCTACGTGCTGTCGCCCAACGCGGAGGACATCGCCGACAGCAGCGGCGACCGCCGCGCGGGTCACGGCTTCGTGCTCGTCGGCTGGAACGACGAGCTGCAGGTCCCGCGCGTGGACGGCGAGGGCAACGAGGTCACCGACGACGAGGGCAACGTGGTCATGGAGACCGGGTTCTTCCTGTTCAAGAACTCGTGGGGCACCGGCAGCTTCGGCGTCGAGAACCCGCACGGCGCGGGCTACGGCTGGATCAGCTACGCGTACGTCGAGGAGCACCTCACCGCGTACGTCGCCGGCCTGCCCGAGGTCATGCTGACCGAGGTCTGCAACGACGACACCGACAACGACCGCGACGGCGCGACCGACTGCGACGACAGCGACTGCGCGATGGACCGAGCGTGCCTCGACCCGGGCGACTCGCTGGTCAACGACACGCCGGTCGACATCCCCGACAACGACATGGCGGGCGCGTCGAGCGTCATCGAGGTCACCGAGGGCGGCCAGATCAGCTCGCTGTCGGTCACCGTCGACGTCACGCACACCTACCGCGGCGACCTGAGCGTCTACCTCGTCCGCGGCGGCGAGCGGGCGATCCTCTTCGACCGCGACGGCGGCAGCGCCGACGACCTGCAGGAGACCTTCACGGTCGCCGACTTCAACGGCACCGACGCGGCCGGGATCTACGAGCTCGTGGTCGTCGACAACGCCAACCAGGACACGGGCACGCTCAACCTCTGGAGCATGGACATCACGCGCTGCGAGACCGACTGCGGCGG